>OIYG01000267.1_pt1 | contig 55934 bp, 86 predicted proteins | sample 1587861 | NCBI WGS metagenome assembly OIYG01 (sample SAMN03283272) | human gut metagenome | biome: human-associated habitat; material: feces | host: Homo sapiens | place: Peru | collected 2012
AGTATATCACGAAACTCACGATTTAGTCAAGACCTTTCAAAACGACTAGAGCGGGAGCGCGAGGATGCTTGCGGACGAAAAGAAAACCCTTTACTTGCTCGGTGTCGCAGAAGTGGTGCTCGCTGTTGAAGCAACACAGACATCATTTGCGAGCTGACCGCAAATAATCGGCCATTCCGTCCAGAAGTTCATCCGGCATTTCGAGTATCAGGCGGATGAGCTTCTTTTTATTTTCGGACGAGACCCACATTAAGCGGGTCATTTGGCTCGATTCTTCGCTAACGGATTCGTCGCCGTCGATGGAGGGCTTTTCGACCCAGTACGACATGGGGACGTTCAGCGAGTTTGACAGCTTCCTTATCGTGCTCATTCGGATTCCGTCTGGTCCTTTTTTGTACCAGCCGTCAATCGTCGTATAAGGCAAGCCCGTCATTCTTGAGAGGTCACTCTTTTTTAAGGAATGCTTTTTCATGTAGGCGTCAAGCGCTTCAAGAAATTCGGATTCCATCTGTGGTTTCTCCCTCCTTCTGTCGTTGTTGTCGTTGTTGTCGTATCTTTATTTTACCCCATACCGCAGGACGTGTCAATAAAATATTACGTGTAATCGTAAAAAAGTTCTTGACAATTACGAAAAGGGGTGATAGTATAAGGCTAAAATTACCCCAAGAGGTAAACAAGGAGGTGACTTGATGTACGCAAACCTGAAAAATGCTCTGCAAAAGAAGGGCATCACCATTAAAGACTATGCCGAATTCTTGAGTGTATCCGAAAAAACCGTAACCAATAAATTCAACGAATCGACTGAGTTTACCTACGGAGAGTATCGGAAGACCTGCAAGATGCTCTTTCCGGAGTATAATCCAGATTACCTTTTTGCGACGGAATAAAAAAGCGTTTTTTGCCGCGAACCTTGACGAGGGGGAGATGAAAGAGAATGAACGGTATAACGATTTACCGCAACGATGAGTTTGGCGCAGTACGCACCATGGAACTGAGAGGCGAGCCTTGGTTCGTCGCGTCGGATGTGTGCAGGGCGCTGGAAATCGACAATACGGCAACTCGTCGTCTTGATGAGGACGAAAAAGCTGCCCTGCGTTTAACGCAGACCAGCTCCAATGGCACGGAGCAAGGCCGAGATGTCACCATTATCAACGAACCCGGCCTGTACACGCTCGTCCTCGGCAGCCGCAAGCCCGAAGCGAAAGCGTTCAAGCGCTGGATCACGCATGAGGTGATTCCGAGCATCCGCAAGACCGGGAGCTACAGTGTTCCGCAAGCGGAGACAGCGGCAGACGTTCGGGCAAAGGCGATGCTGTTAAACGCGAAGTCGCGGATGCTGGCGGCGGCGAGTAAGGCGGTATCAAACTTCAACCTGTCGCCGGTCGCGCTGGAAACGCTGGGTATCACGATGATCGAGGAATACGCCGGGGTGAAGACCGGGTACAGGCCGCCGGTCGAGAAGACGTATACGGCGACGGAGCTGGGGCAGATGTTCGGCGTATCGGCCAACATGATCGGCAGGATCGCCAAAGAGCACGGACTGAAAACGGAGCAATACGGAATCACGGTGCTGGATAGAGGCCGGAACTCCGATAAGCAGGTTCCGTGCTTCCGCTATAACGAAGCCGGGAAACAGCGTATTGCGGAACTGATTGAGGGCTTGGAATGAAAAGCGCCGCCCCGCGTTGCGGCGCAGAACGGCACAGAAAGGATGAAATATAAGCTATGAAAGCCTATAAGGGGTTCAACAAGGACATGACCTGCACGCCGAAAGGCAAGTCGTTCCAGTACAAGGAGGGAGAAACCTATCACGAGGACGAGGTGGCTTTGTGTGAAAAGGGGTTTCACGCCTGCGAAAGGCCGCTGGATGTTTTTGGCTATTATGCCCCCGGAACTTCCGTTTACCACGAGGTTGATCTTGAGGACGTGAGCGCCGAACGCAAAGAAGATACGAAGGTTTGCGGAAAGACGATCAAGATCGGCGCGAAGCTGGATATTGCAGGGCTGGTCAAGGCACAATTTGATTATGTCAGATCGCACACGACCACGGAAGACACCGGCCCAAAAAAGGCGAACGCTGGCTACAAAGGCGCGGCGAACGCTGGCGACTACGGCGCGGCGAACGCTGGCAACTACGGCGCGGCGAACGCTGGCAACTGCGGCGCGGCGATATCCAGAGGTGAAGCCATCGTCGGTAAGTATGGCGTTGCCGTTGCCCGTGGCGATGAAAAATGCAAAAATCGCGTAAAGGGAAAGATTGGCTCAATCCTTGTCATTGCGCTTGAAAATGATGAAGATTTTAAAATCAAAGATTTTGCCGTCGGAATTGTGGACGGAGAAAAGATTAAGGCCGACACGTGGTACAAGCTCGAAAACGGGCAGCTTGTGGAAGCCGGGGATGAGTGAGCGAAGCCTCGTCTCGTAAAAGTCAAGCTCTGCTATGGCAAGGCACAGCGTAGCTAAGTTAAGTTCAGCAGAGGCAAAGCACCGTGTTGCTCGGGCATTGCGGAGCCTAGCCATGCAAGAGCAAGGTGTCGCTACACAAAGTAAGGGCATAGTATCGCACGGTGCAGCAAGGGTATGGTTTGGCGCAGTAGCGTATGGTCTGGCGCATCTTTGTACTGCAAGGGCAACGCAGAGCTTAGCTCAGCAAGGGCAAAATGCTTCTACGCAAGGTAAGGGCAATGTACAGTAATGCGCGGGCATCGTATAGCCCATCTAAGCACTGCAACGGCGAAGTACAGTTTAGTCCTGCACGACGACGGCACGGTGCAGCCCGGTTTTGCGAGGGTATTGCAGAGTTTAGCTCAGCAAGGTTGTGGCATTGCATGGCGCCGCAGGGCAGCGACAAAGCTTAGTCAAGCCATGGTGAGGCGTGGCAATGCTCGGTTAAGCTATGGCGAGGCGTGGCAAGGCAGTGGAAATGCAGTGTATCGGCATAGCAGAGCTACATTATGTCTTGTTCCGCAACGGCTAAGCCAGGCGTAGTCTCGTTATACCGCGCTCAGGCAAAGCAATCGAAAAATGAATAGAAAAAAAATGAAAAGGAGAGTATCAAATGCTTCAATTTGATAGGCGGACGTATCGTCTGCACGGCATGACGCGCATTCTTGGCGCACAAGCGGCGAATCCCAAGGTACACAGCGAGTTTATCGCCGCAAAAGCCGCGAAACAGGAAAAGGGTGAAGAGCAGACGGCAATGTTGCCGAAGGAAGAACTGGAAAAGAAAGGCTTGACGGTCTTCCTGCGAGACGACGGGGGTGCTGTGTCTGGCGGATTACGTCGTCAAGGGCTTCCTCAAGGAGGCGCTTGGCGTACTCAAGAGCCAAATAAAGATCGGCAGTCCAGGCTCGAAGGTAGACAACCTGATTCTGGTTGAGCCGGACTACATCCACTTCACGCGCGGCGGCAAGCCGGTAACGGAGGCGGACGAAATCTTTGAAAGACCGCTGCGGGCAATGACCATGCAGGGCCCGCGCGTCAGCGTATCGGCAAGCGAGATCATCCGCCCGGACTGGGAAATCGAGTTCACGCTGACGCTGATTGACAACGAGCGGACGGCAAAAAGCGCCGCGCTGACGTGGGACGTCGTTGAAGAAGCGCTGAACTATGGTTCGTTCAAGGGGCTCGGTCAGTGGCGAAACGGACAGAATGGCCGATTCACGTGGGAGCGCGTGGAATGAAAAGCGCCGCTCCGCGCTGCAACACGGAACGGCCAGAGAGACAAAACAAAAATGACGTGGTCATTGTACCACAGAAAGGGCGGAAAAGCAACCATGAAAGCCTATAAGGGATTCCACAAGGATATGACCTGTACTCCGGGAAATGGGACGACGTTTCAGTACAAAGAGGGCGAGACCTACGAAAAGCCGAAAGCCGATCTCTGCGAAGGCGGTTTCCACGCCTGCCTTGACCCGCTGGATTGCCTGAGCTATTACACGCTTTACGACAGCGTGTATCACGAAGTCGAGCTTGAGGGTGTGAGCGATCAGGTGGACGAGTGCGGGACGAAGGTTTGCGGTACGAAGATCAAAATCGGCAAGAGAATGGATGTCGGTGAAATGATCGAGGCATCCGTGAATTTTGCAAAGGAACACCGCGACGAGAAGGTCGGCGAGGTCAAGTATATCCTCAACGAGAAGCCGCACAATCAGGTCGCCAGCGGAGCCACGAACACCCGAATCGTCAGCGACGGCAAATTTGCTAACCTTGCCAGCAGCGGCTATTTCGGCCGGATCGTCAACAGCGGCGAATTTGCCAGCCTTGCTACCAGCGCGTGTTCCGGTCAACTCGCTAACAACGGCGATTTTGTTAAGATGGCTAGTAGCGGCCAGGATAGCCATATTACTAACAGCGGTGACTTTGCCCATATCGTCAGTTGTAGTGACTTTGCAGAAATCGTCACCGGCGGCAAAAACTGCGTAGTGATGGCCTCCGGAATTTTTGCGAAAGTAAAAGCGGCGCTGGGTACGTGGATCACGCTTGTCGAGTGGGCACATGTCGACATGCTTGTGAAGCCCGTCGCAATCGTGACGGCGAAGGTTGACGGTAAAACGGTCAAGGCCGATACGTGGTATGTGGCTAAAAATGGAAAACTGAAAGAAGTGCCGTATGAGGAACTGAAAGAACCGGAGGAGGATTAAGTCATGCGTAGTCTCAAGCGTAGCATCGCTCGTGCGGCGATGAAGGCGGCGGGTATCACCCGCATAAACAAGCGACAGGTCAGTATTGACCCGCGAACGGGGCATCCCGTTAAGCAGCCCAGTTTCTTCGCGCAGAACTGGCGTAAATATGCCTCCCTCTGAGCTTAGAACGGCGGCTGGCGGGATAGGGTGGGTATTCCGCCCAAGTGGGACGAGGAGCCGCCATCGCGAAGAATAAGGTCGCCTGCCCGCTACCAGCCCGCCAGCCGCCCCTTTAAGGAGGAATTAAAGTGGAAAGTCGCATGGAAGACCTACGGTGCCTGTACGGGGAGACCGTTACCGTAGCGGACGCCGCAAGAATCATCGGCATGAGCCGGAATACGATGTATGCGCTGCTCAGGCGCGGGAAGATATCAAGAGCCTGCGGCGGTAAGCGCATTGACGTTCGCAGCGTTGCCCGGTATATCGACGAACCGGCGGTCGCAAACCATCGGGTTCGCGTGGAGAAAGGATCGGTGAAACGAGTATGAAAGCACTTGCAATTCTCGGGCTGCTCGTAAGCCTGTACACGGCGGTGCTCTGCCTGCCGGGCGAAATGCTTGAGCTGGCGAAGATCGCCGCAGGCGTTGCGCTGATGATCGGTGTGCCGTCTGTCGTGGACGGATTGCTGGATGAGCAGCAGGGATAAGCGGCCGGGAGAGCTGGTGTGTACGGCAAATGCAAAAGGACGCATTTTGTATATGAGCCAAGCGTACAGATTATGGTTTAAGAAAAAGGAGAAGAGATATGATTCGACTGAGCATCGAAGCGGAAACGCTGGATCTGTTTTTAAGGGACGCGGTTGAACTCAGCGCATGCCTGAATGAAGCCTTTGCCCGAATGCCTGTTGCGGAGACCCCGAAGAAGCCTGAAAGCCCGCAGGAAGCAAAGAAGCCGGTTGAAGCGCCGGTTGCGTCCAAAGCACCTGACGTGCCCGACGCGCCCAAAGCACCCGATACGCCGACCACTGTTCCGGCACCGAAGACCGAAACGGAGTATAAGCCGGACGAGGTTCGCGCGGCGCTCCTGAAAATCGTTAAAACACCGTCGCTGGGCAAGGCGAAGATGCTTGAAGTCGTCCGAGATTTCGGCGTGAACAAGTTCCAGGATATCCCCGAAGACCAATACCCGAAGGTCATGCGCCGGGTAAACGAGATGCTGGAGGGCGCAAATGCCGCCTAAGAAACATTCAAACCTTGGCCCCTCAAGCGCGCATCGCTGGCTATTGTGTACGCCCTCGGTCATGCGCGAGGCCGACCTTCCCGACGAAACTTCCGTCAATGCTGAAGAAGGCACCTTGGCGCATGCGCTTGTCGAGGTTAAGCTGAATCGGATCATCGCCGGGAAGCGTAGAGGAATGGCTACCGCCGCTCAGAAGAAAGACCCGCTTTATAACAAGGCGATGGAAGATCACACGGATAGCTACTGTGACGCAGTGGAAGAGCTGTTGGCAACCGCGCGGCGCGCTTGCCCGGACGCGATGCTTGCGTCTGAAATGAGCGTCAGCTATGACCGCTGGGTTCCCGGCGGGCACGGCACAACGGACACCGTGATTATCGCAGACGGTGAATGTTATGTGATCGACTTTAAGTATGGCCGGCACGTTGTCGAAGCGCTAGACAACCCGCAGCTCAGACTGTACGCGCTCGGTGTGTATGAGGCGTTCAGCGCGCTGTATACGTTTAAGAATCTGCACCTGTACATCATCCAGCCGAGAGCAGATGGCATCACGAGCGAGGATTTGACCGTAGACACGCTTTTGCGCTGGGCTGAGGATTATGTCAAGCCCCGTGCTGAGATGGCGCTAAAGGGCGCTGGCGAGGCCGTACCGGGCGAAAAACAGTGTCGGTATTGCAAGGCGCGCTTCCAGTGCCCGGAACGGATGCGGTACGCGACGGAGCTGATGCAGTACGAGTTCAAGGAACCCGAATTGCTGACTGATGCGCAGCTCGCGGACATCTACCCGAAAGCTGAGCGACTGACAAACTGGGTTAATGACGTGAAAGACTTTATGACGCGCAGGGCGATCAGCGGGTATGAATACCCCGGTATGAAGCTGGTGCGCGGACGGTCGATTCGGAAGATCGCGGACGAAACAAAGGCAGAAGCGCTGCTGGAAGAGGATTATGGTACTTCGATCTATAGGCTGAAAAGCCTGACTGATCTTGAAGACATCGTGGGCAAAAAACAGCTCGCGGAACGGCTGGGCGATCTGATCGTCAAGCCGGGAGGAAAGCTCACGCTGGTTATGGCCGATGATAAGCGGCAAGCCGTAAGCGTGGCGGAAACAATGTTCAACGACTAAGGAGGACAACTATCATGGCTACCAAGTTCAACACCGGCAAAGTTCGGTTCTCGTACCCCAATGTTTTTAAGCCGCGCGCTTCCGCAGAAGGCGCGGAGCCTAAGTATTCGATGACCGCGCTTCTCCCGAAGAGCGACAAAGCGACGCTCGACAAGCTGTCTGCGGCCTGTAAGGAGATCTACGAAGAGAACAAGGGCAAGGGCCAGGCGTTCTACAACCTGAACTATGACGAGGTGCAGAAGCCATTCCATGACGGCGACGGGCGCAAGCCGAAGGGCGGCGCTTATGGCGATGAGTGCAAGGGCTGCATTGTGCTGAACATGTCCAGCAAGAACAAGCCGATTGTCGTGGACGGCCAGCGAAACCCTGTAACCGACGAGCTGTCCGTTTATCCGGGCTGCTATGGCCGCGTAAACGTCGGCCTGTATGCCTATAACGTCTCCGGCAATAAGGGCATTGCCTGCGGGCTTAACGGCGTTCAGACCTTCGGCTATGGCCAGGCGATTGGCGGTGGCTGCTCGGCAGGCGACTTTGATGACGGCTTCTCCGATGACGCGGCAGACGAAGAGTTTGAACTGTAATTGAGCATAAGCGGGACTGCACATCCCGGCACTCTATGTCCGAGAAATGAGTGAATGAAATGACCCGTTGTCTCTCAATCGACCTTGAAACCTATAGCGAGGTCGATATCGGCAAATGCGGTGTTGACAGATACGCGGAAGATAGCTCTTTTGAGAACCTGTTGATCGGGTATGCGTTTGACGATGACCCTGTGGAAGCCATTGATCTGACAGACCCGGTAACGGATATCGTTCAGGTTAAGCGGCAGTTCACGGAATGGCTGCTCGACGAGACGATCAAAAAGACGGCGTGGAATGCCGCTTTTGAGATGACCTGTTTTACACACTGGCTACGTCAAGAGATGATCCCGGAACAGTGGTCGGACACGATGATTACGGCGGCGACTTGCGGACTACCGATGTCGCTGGGCGGCGCAGGAAAAGCACTGGACTTACCGCAGGACGCACAAAAGGACAGGCGCGGTAAAGAGCTTATTCGGTATTTCTGTGTGCCGTGTAAGCCTACACAGTCTAATGGCGGCAGAACGCGGAACATGCCGAGCGATGCGCCAGATAAATGGGCAACGTTTATCGAGTACAACCGGCAGGACGTTGTGACAGAGCGCGCAATCCGCAAAAGGCTTGAAGCCTATGAGCCGGATGCCGACGAGCATGAGGCGTGGTGCTTGGACTACCGAATCAACCGACGCGGCGTACTCTGTGACAGACCGCTGGCCGAGGCGTCGATCTCGATTGCCGAAGAGCACTCAAAACTATTGACGGCCAAAATGAAAGCGCTGACGGGGCTTGCGAACCCGAACAGCATGGTGCAGTTGAAGTCATGGTTCGGCGTGACCGGCTCTCTTGACAAAGAAGTTGTCAAAGAAATGCTGCCAACCGAAACGGGTGACAGACTGGAAGTACTGAAAATCCGTAAAGAGCTGGGCAAAAGCTCGGTAGCTAAGTATGACGCGATGGAACGGTACATGTGCAGGGATAACCGCTGCCGGGGGCTGTTTCAATTTTACGGCGCCGGACGCACAGGGCGCTTTGCCGGCCGCGGCGTACAGTTACAGAACCTTACGAAGAACCACTTTGAAGACCTTGACGCGGCGCGAAACGCGGTGTTGACGGGCGATAGAGACGTGGTAGAAGCCCTGTATGGCGATGTAACGGACACGCTGTCTCAGCTCGTCAGGACAGCGTTTATCGCCAAACCCGGACACGTATTCGCTGTTGCGGACTTCTCTGCAATCGAGGCGCGAGTGTCCGCATGGTTGGCCGGTGAAGACTGGGTGGTTGAGTCCTTCAAGCAGGGCAAGGATATTTACTGTGAGACGGCGAGCCAGATGTTCGGCGTACCCGTCGGAAAGCATGGTCCGAACGCCGAGCTGAGACAGAAGGGCAAAATCGCTGTTCTCGCGCTCGGCTATGGCGGCACCGAAGGGGCAATGTTAAAAATGGGTGCTTTGAAGATGGGCTTGAAGGAAGATGAACTTCCGCAAATCGTGAAATCGTGGCGCGAAGCTAATCCGCATATCGTGAACTACTGGTATAAGCTCGAAGAAGTTGTCCGGGATTCAGTAGTCAATCGGGAACAAGGCTTTCTGCCATATGGGCTGGAGGTGTTCAGAACTGGACGGCTACTGCATATTCGGCTACCGTCCGGGCGGTGCATCCGTTATTACAAGCCGTGCATGACGACGAACCGCTTTGGTAAAGAATCGGTCGGCTACAGTTCCTTTTATAAGCGCACCGAGCAACTCACGGAAACGTGGGGCGGCAAGCTGTTTGAGAACGTGGTTCAGGCCGTGGCTAGAGATTGTCTCATCGTTTCAATGCTACGTGTGGCGGAGAAATACCCGGATATCGTGATGCACATCCACGATGAAATGGTCGTAGAAGTTCCTGAGAACGAGGCTGAGGAAGCCTTGCAATATATGTACGCCTGCATGTCGGAGCCGATTGAATGGGCACCAGGGCTACCGCTCAAGGGCGCAGGCTACATTACGCCATATTACATGAAGGACTAAAAGGAGGGGGGGGGGAGCCGGATTGGAAGTTTACCTGAACAGCATTACGGGCATGGATGACGCGATGACAGCGCTGCTGATGAGTAAGCGCCATTGGGATTCCGGACGGCAGATGCACAATACATTCCTCGTTCAGCGGTACACCAATGGCCGAGGCAAGCGCGTATCCATCAAAGACCCGGAGCACTGCTTATCTTCCATCGCGCAGTTTGATGAAGGTCTGGAAAAGGTGCTGCGAATCGGCAAAAAGCACATTACACTGTTGAAGTTTATCGACATCAGCGTAACCGTTGACGGCCTGCATCGCGCGGGGCAGGATGACTGGGACAGCCACGCAAAACGGTTTGACAATCGCATCATCCGCGAGAGTACGCGCCTGGCGGATTTCGATGAAAGCGAAATGAGCGACTACTACAAAGGGAAAATCCTGACCACCGAACAGGTATTCAGGATGCTCGGGCTTGAGATTCCGCAAAAAGCGAGTTTCGACGGCGTTGATTATGTACGCTCGCCGGGTGGTTATGTGCGGGAAGATACGGCCGGAAATCGGGATGTAAAGCGCGGACTGTATCGGGAATGCATTCCCTCAAGGTTCATTTTTAAGTGCAGTCTTGCGGAGTTTGCGCATGTTTACAAAATGTGCAGAGACGGGAGCGGCGCGAACCCCGAAGTGGTTGAGCTGTGCGAAACGATTGCCGATCTGCTTGAGGAATACCAGCCGCAAATCACGCGCCAGTTTTTGCTTGAAGTTGAAAACTGATATGGAGGCATTAATGATGAAGATTAGCGAGCTTAAACGCTGTCCCTTCTGCGGGGGCAAGGCTGTTGTCGGATCGACTGCCGCTGGCCTTAAATACATCACATGCGGCGAAATCTTTTGCAAAGCCCGGCCATGTACGATTCACTGCAAGCTCTTACAGAGCGCTGCGGAAATCTGGAACACTCGGTGGCCGTCGGAGGAATCGGACAATGCCAAAGACTGAGCTGGAAAGTAAGACGGAAGCCTACCTTCGAACAGAGGTTCAGAAACGCGGAGGACTGTACTACAAATTCACGTCCCCGGGAAATGTCGGTGTACCCGACAGAATCATCGTGCATGATGGCAAAACAATCTTTGTCGAGCTGAAACAGGAGCACGGAACGCTGAGTAAACTTCAAGAGATTCAGATCGCGCGCTTGAAAAAAGCGGGCGCAACGGTTCGCGTCGCTTACGGGCGAGAAGGAGCACGAAGGGTACTCAATGAGGTATTTGCTACGTATGTCGAAAGAAGCCGAAGCAATAAAGAGGGCTTTGGTATTGAGGAATGGACGGAAGAAAAAAGGAACTGGGGGGATCGTGGATGACACGCGAGGACAAGGCTAAAACGATTAATGCGTATTGCGAAACGCAAAACATGTGCGGCGCATACCCTCTCGACTGCCTTTGCCAGGGCTCGACCGTGGGAAAAGGCTTTGTATCGGCACCAGATGAAGACGTAAATTGCGCCCATGACCTGATTTCAAAAGATGAGCCGGAAAGAAGCGCTGTTGACCATCCGAAACACTATAACGTGGGTGGTATCGAGGTCATTGACGCTATCGAGGCGTGGAAACTGGGCTTTAATCTCGGTAACGTGGTAAAGTACGTCGCGAGGGCAGACTATAAAAGTAAGCCGTTGGAAGACCTCAAGAAAGCCAAGTGGTATTTGGAACGTGAGATTGAACGGCGGTCGAAGAGGTGACGAAACTTGCGGTATAAGCCCCACGACTATCAGCAATTCTGCATCGAGGCAATCAAGCAAACGCCGCAGATAGCGCTTTTTCTGGAAATGGGCTTGGGCAAAACTTCCGTCACATTGACTGCGATCTCGGATATGATCGGCTTTGATATATCAAAGGTGCTGGTGATTGCCCCATTAAGGGTGGCACAAACGGTATGGGATACGGAAGCGGAGAAGTGGGATCACACTCAATTCCTCCGATTCTCTAAAATCCTCGGCACGGCTAAGCAGCGCAGGGATGCGCTGCTGGCTGATGCGGACGTATACGTTATCAACCGAGAGAACATACCTTGGCTAGTGACAGAGTGCGGGAAGCGGTGGCCTTTTGATATGGTCGTGATCGACGAGCTATCCAGCTTCAAAAGCCGATCCGCAGAACGTTTTAAGGCGCTGAAAAAAGTTCGGCCTTGCATTGAGCGAATTGTAGGCTTAACGGGAACGCCAGCACCTAATGGTCTGCTTGACCTGTGGCCGCAGATGTACCTGATGGATCAAGGGACTGCCTTGGGTAAGACCTTATCTGTATACCGCGACACGTATTTTAAGCCGGGAAAGCGTAACGGGAACGTGATTTTTGAATGGAAACTGCTTCCCGGAGCGGAAGACGCGATTTATAAGCGGCTTGCCGGTCTGGTTGTCAGCATGAAAACCAGAGACTACCTAAAAATGCCGGAACGAATCGACAACGTGATTAGCGTAGAGCTTCCGCCGGATGCAAAAAACGCATATCGGCAAATGGAACGCGAAATGGTACTGCCGCTCAAGGACACTGAGATTACAGCATTCAACGCTGCATCCGTGTGTAACAAGCTCTTACAGCTTTCTGGCGGCTCTGTGTACGACGAAAACGGCGTTTACCATGAAATCCACCGAGAGAAATTGGACGCGCTACACGACGTTATAGAGGCCGCTAACGGCAATCCTGTACTGTGCTATTACGGTTTCCGGCATGAAGCCGTGCGAATCATGCAAGAGTTCCCGCAAGCTCGAATGATAGGCAAAGGCGAGAACGATGTCCGAGACTGGAACGCCGGAAAGATACCGCTGCTCCTGTGTCACCCGGACAGCGCCGGCCACGGCCTGAACCTTCAAACGGGCGGGCACATCCTTGTCTGGTACGGTTTAACGTGGTCACTGGAAAAATACCAGCAAGCTAATGCCAGATTGCACCGACAGGGTCAAAAAAGCGCGGTAGTCATTCACCACATCGTGGCTAAAGGCACGGTAGACGAGCGCGTTATGCGGATTTTAGCTCAGAAGGACTTGCGACAAGATGCGCTGATGGAAGCGGTAAAAGCCATACTTAGGGAGGATAGCAATGAGGGATGACAGGCGACACATCATTTTACGCATTGATGACGGAATCCCCGATCACTTAGCGCTCTACTATGCGCTTCGGATGGTCTGCTTGGGGAAAAAGTACGGGCAGGAAAAGAACAAGTACAGTCGAGTGACCAAGTGGGAAGGTCAGAACATCGCGGTACACACGCAGGCTTCCCGGAACAAAGGTTCGCTGCGCATTGTTGTTAAGCTACTACAGAGACCCGCAAGGGCTAAGAAGGTAAAACCGAATGAGACCGACGAACAGCAGGAAGATTAAACCTGAGTTTATCATCGCCGCGAAACGACGGCGTAGCGAAAAACCGCTGATGTTCGCCGTTCACGGCGATAACGCCTTTGACGCTATGGACAGGTTCAAGCGCATCTATACAACGACTTACCCGTTCATGGAGTGCCGGGGCATGCGAGAACCGAAGGGGGCCGGGAAATGCAAACGCTAACGATTAGTGAAGGGCTGAGCAAAAACGCTACGTCATGGAGACCCGTACATCTGACATGGCCTGAGCTTTGCGAGCGGCTGTCCCATACGCGCATGACAAACGAGACCGAGGCCGAGTACGCGGCCATGGATCGCGAATCAAAAGGCCGTATTAAAGACGTTGGCGGATTTGTCGGCGGTGAGTTCAAAGACGGAATCCGTCGAGGGTCGAATCTTTTGTCCCGTCAGATTCTCTCTTTGGACGTCGACTATGGCAAGCCCGACACATGGGACGTTGTAGACGGGTTGTGTGACCTTTATGACTGGACATGCCTGATGCACACCACACACAGCCATACACGAGAGAAGCCGCGCTACAGGCTGTATATGCCGCTGTCACGCGACGTGGACAAAATCGAGTACGAGGCCGTAGGCCGAATGGTCGCATCGCTGATCGACATTGAGCTGTTTGACGACACGACGTATCAGGCATCACGCCTGATGTTCTGGCCGAGCACTTGCCGGGACGGTGAGTTCGTCGTCAAACAGCGTGACGGGGATTTCGTTGATGTCGATGAAGTGCTGGGCATGTATGCCGAATATAAAAATCGTGCTTCGTGGCCTATATCTTCGCGCACGACGCGCACACAAGCACACGAGATCAAGGACAAGCAGCAAGACCCGCGCAGTAAGAATGGCATTGTTGGCGCGTTCTGTTCGGTCTACGACGTGCATCAGGCGATTTCAAAGTTCCTGGGAAAAGTGTATTCGCCTTGTGAGGGCATGCCAAACCGATATACGTTCATCGGCGCGTCTACCACGGCGGGATTGGTAGTCTATGACGACGGGCTATTCGCATACTCTCACCATGAGAGCGATCCTTGTCACGGGCGAACGTGCAATGCCTTTGACCTTGTACGCCTCCACCTTTACCCGGACAGCGATGAAGGCCGGTCCTTTGAAAAAATGAAAAGTCTAATCTCGTCCGACAGCGAAGTGCGGCACAAGCTGGAAGACATGATCCAGATCAACGCCAGCCGTGATTTCGCTGACGGCGGGGATGCTGACATTCTTCGACGCGACGATCGTGATTACACGGAATCCGGCAACGCTATCCGGCTAAAGGATTCAAACTTTAACGTCATGCGCTATAGTGGCGCGCTGGACTGGTGCGTATGGGATGGCGCTGTCTGGCAACAGTACGCCAAGACAGACGCGATCATGCTGGTCATGTGCCTGAACGACCGCCTGAAGGACGAGGCTGACCGCAAATTCCAGCTCGCGCCTAAGCCCGAAAAAGGCTGCAAGCGCGACGATTGGCCGGAGGATTACAAGGACGCTGTGGCGGCGGTCAAGTGGGCTACTGCAAGCCGATCTTATAACGTCATGGCACATACGCTTCAAGCCGCTCAGTCTTTGATGAGTGTGCGTGACGCGGATGAATTTGACAACGATCCGTGGCTGCTGAATACGCCTGACAGCGTTATAGACCTCCGTACAGGCGAGGAAAAGCCGCACAGGGCTGAATATATGTGCACGATGATGACGCGGCTATCGCCCGATTTCACGGCTCAAAGGCCGCTATGGGACAAGTTCATGCGTCAAGTGACCGGCGATGACGCAGACTTTGCCGAATACATCCAGACGGTAGCCGGGATGGCGCTGGTAGGCAAGGTGTACGAGGAAGGCTTGCTACTGGTGTACGGCAATGGCGGAAACGGTAAGTCTACGTTATTCTCCGTTTGGCATACGCTCTTAGGCGGTTATGCGGCAACGGTTCGAAATGAGGTGCTGACGGGCAGCCGGAACGGAAGCGAGGTTGCCGGTCAGAACTTACTCCGTGGCAAGCGTCTTGTGCTGACAAGTGAGCTTGAAGCGAACCAAGCCATGCAGTCATCTATGCTCAAGCGGCTAACCTCTCAAGACCCGATCAGCGCAAACGTTAAATTCCATGAGCCTATTACGTTTACGCCGAGTCATACGCTAATCCTGCACACAAACCATCTGCCGCGTCTTAAAAGCGTTGATGGTGGTACCGCGCGGCGTATCGCGGTGGCCCCGTTTAATATGAGCTTGAAGCCCGAAGAGAAGATCATGGACTTCGCGGGCGTACTGGTGGAAAAGGAAGGACCCGCCATCCTCGCATGGATGATCGAGGGCGCGATGAAGTTTTACGCGCAGCACATGAAACTCAAAAAGCCGAAGGTCGTATTGGAAGCGACAAAGGAGTATTTGGACAACGAAGACGTGATCACGCGATTTGTAAACGAGTGCTGTTCGCTGGATAACGCCGATGCGCGAACGCCGACCGGGCTTGTTTTCCAGACGTTTACGCGCTGGATGCAGGAATCCGGCATGAAGTGGTATGGCGGCGACCGGGAGTTTAAGAAGAAAATGCAGGAGAAGGGCTTTGAATATTGCCGGGAAAAGAAGGGCGTTATGCTCAAGGGCGTAGAGGTTATTGACCCGACGTTTGAAAACGAAAACTTGTAATTTTGAGGATTAAACATGAATAGCTGCTTATTTTCAAGCGCAACCGTCGAGTGGGCAACGCCGCAGGCTCTTTTTGACGAGCTGGACGCGGAGTTCCATTTCAACCTTGACCCGTGTTGCACACACGAGAACGCAAAATGCGCGGAACACTTCACCAAGGCAGAGGACGGTCTTTTCCAAAATTGGGGGGGTAAAAGGGTGTTTTGTAATCCACCCTACGGGCGAGAACTTCCGAAGTGGATCAGGAAAGCGCACGACGAGGCTGAGAAAGGTGCGCTGGTGGTGATGCTCATTCCTGCGAGAACAGACACCCGAGCCTTTCACGACTACATTTATCATCAGGCGGAAATTAGGTTTTTGAAAGGGCGGATCAAGTTTGGCAACGCGAAAGCGTCCGCGCCTTTTCCGTCGATGGTGGTTATTTTTAGAGGAGGCACGAAATGAACGATTTGAACGATTTGAACGAATTGCGCGATGAGATTTACAGTGACGCGGTGGCGCATGGGCTGTGGGACGGGGACTATCTTCGGAAAACGTTTGTGAATAGCGATGTTCTGAGGGATTCTGGGCTTTTGCAGATTTACAAAATTGTAAATACCGAGCGAGAGTTGGGACGAGTTCATGCAACGATGCGCGTATTTCTGGAAAACCAAGAACTTTTGGAATCTGTACTCGAAGAAGATCACTTCACCGAGGAACTGGCGGACGTTATCATCATGGCGCTGTCTGCCGCCGGGTATCTGGGCATCGACATTGACAAAGCGGTGCGGGCGAAGATGGAGATCAACCGAGGGAGAGAGTGGAGGCACGGAAAATGACGCTGGGCAGTTTGTTTGACGGCTCTGGCACTTGCCCGCTTGCGGCAACGATGTGCGGAATTAAGCCTGTCTGGGCAAGCAAGATCGAGCCGTACCCCATCCGGGTGACGAAAAAGAACTTCCCTGGCATGCGCCACCTCGGCGACATCACGAAGATCAACGGCGTGGAGATCGAGCCGGTGGATATCGTTACATTCGGCTCGCCCTGTCAGGATTTGAGCGCCGCCGGAGCGCAAAAAGGCTTGATCGAAGGCAAACGAAGCAATCTGTTCTTCAAAGCCATCCGTATCATAAAGGAAATGAGGAATGCTACACATGGAAAATACCCGCGCTATGCCGTCTGGGAAAACGTGCCGGGAGCGTTTTCTAGTAATCAGGGACGAGACTTCCTCGCTGTCCTGCGGGCGTTTGCCGAAGCCGCAGGCGGACACGATACTGATGTGCCTGAACCTCAGCGAAAAGGCAGAACAGACAGATTTGATTGGCGAAACGCCGGCTGTATCGTGGGAGAGGGCTATTCGATTGCCTGGCGAGTGCTGGATGCCAAATACTGGGGAGTCCCCCAGCGTCGTAAGAGAATCTACCTTGTCGCAGATTTTGGAGGACAACGCGCCGGAGAGATACTCTTTAAGCGCGAGGGCCTGCGAGGGAATTTTGCGCAGAGCAGAGCGGCGCGGAAAGAAGCTACCGCCGATGCTGTGGGAAGCACTGGTGGAAGTTGTGGAACGGTCTACGCACTCCGAGGCAACGACATTGACCGCGCCGACACAGCAGGATGCAACGGTAAAGGCTGGTGCGAAGACGTATGCTACACGTTAAATACAGTTGACCGTCCGGCGGTTGCATACTCGGCTGACTGCCGCAACCTGCGGCTGAACGAGGAAATCAGCGGAACGCTGCAAGCCAAGGGAAACGGCGGGTACAGCCTGAACTATCAGAACCCTGTGGTATATCAAAACCCCAAGCGTGGCGAATATGTTGAAAGCGAAATCGGGTCAACGCTGCTTGCGCACCTGGCCGTCGAGCCGAGGGACATCATCGTTTATGACGCACGGGGTAACGGCGACGGACAGATTGTGCCGACGCTGACCGGCGACCACGAGAACCGTATTACCGACTACACGGCGTTGGCCGTCGGCAACGGCCAGCTTAGCCAAATTTACATGTCCGATATAGCAGGAACACTAAATTGCATGCACGACCAACAGGCGGTGTTAATTGCGAACGAGCCTGTCTGTGCCTTTATGGGCGGACAGGGCGCAAAGGCCGGAGGAATCGGCTACTCAGAAACGATGTCGCCGACGCTCAAAGCCGCTCCAAGCGGGAGCAACACGGTGCCCGACATCGCCTATTGGTTAAAAAAGGCGCGGCGCTACTTTGTCAGGAGACTTACGCCGCTTGAGTGCTGCCGACTGCAAGGCTTCCCCGATTGGTGGGAGGACGGCGTGGACGGAAGCGACAGCGCGAGATACAAGATGTGGGGTAACGGCATGGCGCTGCCGTGCGTGCTTTACGTGATGGAGGGGATAACGGATGGCGTTAGTTGAGTACGACCTTTTCGGGCAAAAGCGGGACAAAGTGCAAACGGCGATAGACCGGCTGCGGGCGTTTGAGCCGGAAGATGGGTACTATGTCGCGGACAGCGGCGGGAAAGACAGCTCATGTGTCGTCAAGCTCTGCGAGATGGCGGGGGTTAAGTTTGATGCGCACTACAACGCGACGACGATTGACCCGCCACAGCTTGTACGCTTTATTCGGTGGCACCATCCCCAAACCGAAATCGAAAAGCCTGAGTATACCATGCGAGAGCTGATCGTCAAAGAGCAAATTCCGCCAACGAGATTGATGCGCTACTGTTGCAAACACCTCAAAGAGCTGCACGGTCAAGGGCGCGTCGTGGTTACGGGCGTAAGGTGGGCGGAGAGCGGAAACCGCAAGAACAACCAAGGGCTTGTGACGTTTGCGACTGCGTCAAAAGAGCTAAACAACGCAGCGGATTTGAGCGGCGCAGAGCCGAATCAAACGAGCAGAGGCGGGCTGATACTCAATACCGATAACGACGAGAGCCGCAGAATGGTTGAGATGTGCTATCGGACGCACAAAACACTTGTCAATCCGATTATTGACTGGACGGACGAGGACGTGTGGGAATTTATACGGCACTACAACGTGCCGTACTGCGAGCTGTACGATTGCAGATTCAAACGGCTTGGCTGTGTCGCCTGTCCGCTGGGCGGCTCTGCGAGCATGCAAAGAGAGCTTGAGTTTTTCCCGCAGTTTAAGAAATTTTACATCCACACCTTTGACGGGATGCTGGACGCAAGAAGAAAAGCGGGGAAATCCATCAATAGGCATTGGACGGACGGCGAATCGGTCTTGCGCTGGTGGGTAGGCAAAGGTGGAGAAAGCAAAGACGAGTTGCAGCTTGGGATTTTTGATGAAACGGAGGAAATGACCGATGAAATGTAAATGGTACGCCGATTTTGAGGGTGTCTGCACCAATGGCGAGTGTCCGTATCGCGGCGACACATGCCCGACGAGCGAGTACCCGGAGGCGTGCAGGTATTTCAACAAGCCGGAGAAAAAACTGTCCGTGGGAGAGATCGTGGAAGGATTGAAAACGTGCAGTAAAGGCGCTTTATGCCATGGATGCCCGGCGCAGAGCCTTTCTGCGGTAGATTGCGCAAAAGTGCTGAAAGAGCAAGCCGCCGACATGCTGGAAAAGCTGGCGGCGGAGAAAGAAACGAAGAAGCCGGAGTGGATCAGCGTTAAAGACAGACTGCCGGAGAAAAACAACATCGTCCTTGTTTGCATGGATAACGGGCAATATCAAGTCGTACGGACTTCATATCTTTCGAGCTATGGAGAGTGGATATCGTATGACAAAAATCGAAAAGTTACTCACTGGATGCCGTTTCCCAAGCCGCCGAAGGAGGAAGAACGATGAAAACACCTGATGAAATCAAGAAAGGGTTGTACGCTTGCGGCACGGATGAGTGCCACGGGCAGCACACGGATTGCCCTTATAATGACGGTCATTCTGAACCGTGCATCATGAATGTGTGCGGGGATGCGCTTGCCTACATCGAGCAGCTTGAAGCAGAAAGAACCGCAAAAGAAATCTTAAAGCCTCGCAGCATCATTATGCCTGACGGACGAGATATCAAGAGTATTGAATATAAGATTGATATTTTTGCATATGAACAAAAGCAAAAGGAGGAATCCCTTGTCTTCAGGATTGTGCAAGATATGAGTGAGCAGCTCAAGGCGGAAAGAGAGGGAAAAAGCCATGAGTGAAAAACCGAAATGCCCCGGATGCGGGGCTGACATGGAGTTGATGCATTTGTGGAAAACCACATTTTACTATGTCTGCACGAAATGCGGCTGGGATTCGCCAGCCGGCATTGATTCTGAAGCGGCGTTCCGAATGGCGATGCGTCGCGCCGAGCCGAAGAATCGCGTGCTGACAATGGAAGAGTTGAAAGCATATTGCACAGAGGGCGCTGATGCTGCGCCGCTGTGGTATGAAGACAAGGATAATGGCGACGTAAGTCGCTGGATGGTGATTGACCTTCCGGAACTTGCTTTCGGCAGCACGGCAACGGTAAAGCGTTTGCTGAATAGCCAATTTTTTGAACCGGCCTATGGGGAAAACTGGCGCTGCTGGTTGCGCAAACCGACCAAGGAAGAAATGGGGGGGGGGACACCATGGGAAAACTGATGACTAAACTTCGGCAGAAGTTATGCCGTCACGTATTTATACAATGCGGGAAATGGCGTCACGAGGGCAAAACATGGCATCTTACAGGCCAATGCGCCGTATGTGACCGTGAAGTATTCCATATATCCCTGAAAGATGCATGCGTTGAGAAGATGTATGATGAAATGCAGAAGGAGAGGCGAAAAACATGAGTGAAACGCCCAAATGCCCCGGATGCGGGCGAGAAATGGTACTCAGAGAAGATTTTCATAAATTCTTCTTCGTTTGTCTTGATTGCGGGTGGAAATCGCCATATGGTCAAAATGAAAAAGAAGGTCTTGATCTGGCTCTCAAACGCGCCGAGCCGAAGAACCGCGTGCTGACGTTGGAAGAGGTTGCAAAAAGCGAGGTCATGTGGTACGAAGACCGCCAGAGGATAGTAGTACAGGTGGTTATCCGGGGATGGGGACGATGTGAGCCCGATTTCACAAAGCTAGTAGATCGTTGCGGAGATGAATTTTATCGGAAGAATGCGTCTTATAACGATTTCTGGCGCTGCTGGCTGCGCAAGCCGACGGAAGCGGAAAGGTGGGAAACACCGTGGGAAAGCTGACGACTAAAATTCGGCAGAAGCTATGCCGTCATCGCTTCGCGATGGCACAAACTAAAACGAGGCATGACGAAGAATACTATTATTTTACTTACGTTTGCGCGAAGTGCGGTCGAAACTTCGTTGCGAAAATTTCGCGTGATTTCATTGATGCGTGGGAAAAAGAGGCGAAAAAGCCGTGATTACGCTTAAGTTCCCTACAATTCCGGCGATTTGTACCTGCGTGTTCTTTGTGATATATGATTTTGCAATCGCGCATGACAAAGTCAATGAGCTCTTCAAATATACGCTTTGCGTCTGCGTATATTACGCGGTGTATGGATTTTGCGCTGCGCTGGGTCTGGCAATGTGAGGTGACAGCCATGACTGATATTCCGAAGTGCCCCGGATGCGGAAAGCCAATGAGGCTTGTGGGTGAAGTTTATAAGTATTCCTACGAATGCCCTGATTGTGGGTGGAAATCACCATATGGTGTATGTGAGGATGAAGCCCGCGCATTGGCTATGCGCCGTAATCAACCGGCAGACCCAGACCTTTGCAGTCTCCGGCTTTGCGGGATTATTTACGGCATTAACGACTACTACGATGTTTGCCCGTTTTACGGCATAGACGCCCGTGAAAAGGAACTGCTGGCGGCTGTCAGGGGTTTAATCTATGCGCAACAAGATCACAGCAAGAAGACCAATAACCCGAATTTAACGGAGGAATGATTATGAAAAAGAGTATCGCTTTGGTGTTTCTATTCGTCGCCCTTGCTATCGGCGCCTGCGTTACTGTGCGCCAAGCCTCGGCAACCACGATCAAAGAAGGCTTTGTCGGCATCGTACTGACCTTTGGCAAAGCCGAGCCGGATATCCTGAAACCCGGATTTTACCTCACGCCGCCGTGGAAATCCGTTGTTAAAATGGATTGCCGCTGGCAGAAGTACGAGGTTGCCTGCTCGGCGTTTAGCAAGGATATCCAACAGGTCGATATCAAGATGACTTGCAATTACAAGCTGTCCGAGGACGGCGCGAGGCGTATCTATTCACAGGTCGGCACGGATTACGGGAGCAAGATCATGGAACCGTGCATTCTGGACGCGGTGAAAGCCGTATTCTCGAAATACACGGCGGAAGAGCTGATTTCTGAACGTGACGGCATTTCCACGGAAGTCTATGAAACGGTCTACGCTAAAATGGAAATCTACGATGTAAAAATCCAAGACGTGGCGATCACGGATATTGACTTTAGCGATGCTTTTACTGACGCGGTGGAGGCCAAGCAAGTGGCCACCCAGAAGAAGCTGCAAACGCAAACCGAGCAGGAGCAGCAGACGATCATCGCGGAGGCCGAGGCTAAGCGTGAAAAGATCAAGGCTCAGGCTGATGCGGAGATGAAGAAAATCGCTGCGGAGGCCGACGCAGAAGCCGTCAGGATTCAGGCTGATGCCGAAAGTTACCGGCTTGAAATGGAAGCAAAGAGCATCACCGATAAAGTGATCCAGAAGGAGTACATTAAAAAGTGGAACGGCCAGCTTCCGATTATCAGCGGATCTGGCGCGACGCCGATTGTGGACATGGGCGATCTGATTAACCCCGAGGGCTGACATGGGAACGATGCTTGAAAGATGGGCGGCGACGTTTGACGGGGATCTCAGTCGGACAGACGGAAAGCCCGGACTGACACGAGTGGAGGTTTACAGGGATTTAAGGCTGTTCTACAGCGCCGCCAGAACGGATAACCCGTTAGGCCGACTGCCGCTCTGGCACGTCTGGAAGGGCGATAAATGGCTCCTCACAACGTCGAGCCAAGCCTACGCCTTCAAAGAGTTTAAGAGACTGAAAGTGGAGAGTGATTGCGCATGAATCTGATGCTTTGGGTGATTACGGACATCGGCCTTTTGCTGGCCGGGTTCATGGCGGGTAGAGCCGTCGGTCAGCGTCGGGCGGTTAAGGCGCTCGTGTTTATGCCGGACAGCCTCTTCGAGGAGACGATTTCCCTAACCCGACAGGCGCGGGAATGCCGGAAAAAAGAGAATGAAATCATAAGTAATTCCGAGGATGAATAACTACCCCAATAAAACGAGTTTTGACCCTGCTTGGGGGGGCGGTTTTTCGGGAAAATTTGCCTACACCACCCTACACCAAATGACGAGCGTTATGGATAAAACGGGTGTAGGCGGTGTAGGCATTTGCACAAACTTTTTCGTGCGAATATACGTTGGTGTAGGGTGTGTAGGCATTTGCACAAACTTTTGATTGAGATCACTTGTTATAAGATGTAGGGTGGTGTAGGGTGGTGTAGGCAAGGTGTAGGCAAGGTGTAGGGTAGCGGTGTAGGCAGTGTAGGGTAGTCACGGGAGTAGTTGTTAATTTGAAAAACCAGATGCACAACCCGGATAGACAATCCTTTGTGCAAAGTGTACTAAAAATGTAGGCGGTGTAGGGTCTGCACAGAACTTTTTACGGAGCGGCGTGAAGTTGGTGTAGGCGGTGTAGGGTCTGCACACCCTAAAAGCTAATTACATCTGCCCCTAGCCCCGCGTTAGGGCCCCTTGGGTAAACCCTACACCACCCTACACCAGACCCCGTTTCAGCCTTGGCCAAAGAATGGATAGAAACATAACTAAAATTTCAGGCTCGAAAGCGCCCGAAAACGGCCATTTCGGGGCACGATGCGGATTGGATTGCCGCACACGGAAAATACGGGAGAAAGGTGGGTTGCGATATGACCACGGAAAATTTATTTGAAAAATATTTGCGAGAAAGAAGGTATTCGCTACTTGAGGAACGAAAGAGCCTCCCAAGACAAGACGGAAGACGTAAGCCCGTGCATTGCTGGGAAAACAATTCGACATACGACAGTGTGTCCGAGGCTTCAAAGGCTTTCGGGATCGCTCCCGGCGACATCAACAAGTCGCTCCAAAGCTATGGGCGTAAAGCGATCAAGGGGCTGCATTTTTTCTATGTGTGAAGGAGGTGACGCGACGTGGCGACGAAGCGTGATAACTCTAACCGCGTAAGCAACCGGGGTCGTAATTTTCTGAAAGACCCAAACGCGGTGACGGAGTTTGAATTTAAGCCCCGAGAATCCTTGGCCCCTCAAGGCTATGCGGATCTGGATAAGCCGGAGACAAAGAACCTTCTCGGCGATACGATAGGCCATCTGCGGAAGGCGTTCCTGATGAAGCCCGTACAGAGCAACGCCGAGCTGCTGGAGCGCCTTGATGATTACTTCGATCAAATTCAAAATCGCGCCATCCCTCCAACGGTTGAGGAACTCGGTTTGTATTGCGGGTATACATCCGAAACGCTCAAGGCTTGGCGGAGTGGGCTGAATAAGGGATTCCGTGATGAGCCTTTACCGGGTATAAGTACAAAACTCATCGCTAAAAAAGCTTTAGAGATGATACACGCCACAGACGCGGTTTTGACTGAATCCGGCAAGATGAATCCGGTGACATATATCTTCCGTTCTAAAAACTATTACGGCATGAGTGATCGTCAGGAAATCGTTGTTTCGGCAAGTGCGGATGACAGCAATGAACCGCTTACGCCGGAGGAAATCGCAAAGAATTTGCCAGAGCCGGACGAGTTTATGCAGATGGACGTTGACACAGACTACACAATCGAATAAATCAAAAGCCCACAGGATGATTTCGCCTGATGGGCTTTTCAAAATCCCACGGCGAGCGCGGATTTCAAAATCCCACGGCGCGCGCGACTTTCAAAATCCCACGGCGCAGGCATAATTTTCAAAATCCCACGGCGTGCGCGATTTTCAAAAGCCCACGGCGCATGCGTGTGAGAACGGCTAAACGCCCGTCTGAGCGTTTCGGCACGCAGGATGATAAAAGTTATCGTGCGGCGCAGGAAAACGCCTAGAACGGGCAAGAAACGTATCTGAGCGGCGAACTAACAGCCTGTGAGGACGCGGGTATCGCGCCATCGCTTGTTTTCACGCTATCGCTTGGTCTTATTGCCTGCTTTCCGGGAAAGCGCCGCGTGATGCTACCGAAGGTGTTTACAGGCAAGCGTAAAGGCTGAGCAGCTATACGCTCGAACGGCTGTGTGGCTATACGCCCGAACGGCTGTGCGGCTATACGCCCGAACGGCCGAGCGGTTATGTGCTCGAACGGCTGTTCGGCTATGCGCGCGTACACCCCCAGCGCGGCTGTACGTGGGATCACTTGTGCGGCTGCGCGCGTATGCGTTCGCACAGCTATGTGTGCCCGCGTAGCTGCGCAGATGCGCGCGTGGGGTGGCGCTCGATTGCGCCCGCGCGGCTGTGGTTGCGCGCCGTTGCCGGGTAGCCCCTGCCGCCCTGGAAGCCCGCCGAAGGATCGCGGGCGCTGGTGGAGCTGGTGGAGCCCGCCGAAGGATCGCGGGCGCTGGTGGAGCTGGTGGAGCGCCGCCGAAGGATCGCGGGCGCTGGTGGAGCTGGTGGAGCCGCTGCCGACGATCCGGGCGCGCCGTGAAACGGTCTAAAATGCCCGTGTAGCGGCCTTGCGTGTCGGGGTGGTACAAGAATACCATCGGGACACGCAAGGCCGCTACACGGGCAAATAAGCGGCAAATAACGAGGGCATAAAAAAAAGGGGGTATCAATACCCCTCAATTTTTGAATGCGTGATCCGCTGCTTGAGCTCCCGTATAGCGGATCGTATGGCCGCCACGGTGCCCTTGTGATCGCTGTATCCGGTGCACCAGCCGGGGGCACACCGGACGAAGCCGACGCCGGCAAGGTCAAGTAATAGCCGCTTGAGCCTTGTGGCTTCCTTGAGCGCGGCGCGCTTGTCAGCGTATGACGCGGCGTAAAAATTATCTGACAGGGCGATATACACGCCCTCATAATAGCCCCACGCGGGGGCGACTTGGAAAAAGCTGAAACTGTAATTGCTAATGATCGCGGCGGCGTTGTCATAATCGGCGGCGTAATCGTCCGCGATATATGCCGCGCGCTCGTCGTGGGTCAGGTCGTCCAGGTCGTCCAGGTCGTAGGGTTTGACGCCTAGCGTTATAACGTCGGATGTGCCATAGTTTACCGCGCCCATGGTCAAGCCCCCTTCCCGCCCGCCTTACAACGGCGGGCGAACTCGGCGGCGTTGAGTGCCGCTAGCTCCTGTAATGTCGCATCGGACAGCGTGAGCCGGTGGGTGCAGGTGTTGGCGCCGTTAAGCTCCTTCACGGCGGCGGCGGAAAGTTGGCCGCCGTGGAGTTTAAGCGCCAAGTCAACCAGCGCCCGGAAGACGTCGGCGGTGCCGGCGTAACTGCGGGACAGCCGGACGCACCAAACGCTGCCACTAAACAGACAAGTCATTTCCAGGATTCGCCCCGCCCTGGGTTTGTCGTATGAGGTTTGGAGATAATACGGGCGTAAAAGCTCCCATTCTTCCGGCTTTTCCGTGCGGATAACAAAATAGTCCGCGCGGCCGTTTTTGGTAATCCTTGCAAGTTCCATCGTGTAAGCTCCTTTCGCCCGATCAAATATACCAGCGTTTCACACCGTCACAGGTGGAGGCTTGTATAATGCGGCCGCGGGTCAGTCTATTATAGGCGGATACAGCTTCCGAAAAAGCGGCTTCGGCCTCTCGGGCTTTGTCGTGGGCCTCCCGGATGGCCTGCACGTGGGCGGGCACGTCGTCCACATACGCGCCGCAGTTGTAGACGCGGAAAACATCCGGAATTAATGACTGGATTTTGTTGGTGTTGCTCAACGCGGGGATCGCTTCCCCGTTGGCGCGGGTTGCGCAAAATTCCAGACTGCGGAATGGCGCGCCGGTGTCGAAATAGCAAGTAATACAGGCGTCGCTGTATTTATTGCTAACCCAGATCCTGACGCCTAGAGTTTCAAACAGTTCTTTTCGGATTTTGTCGGCAGTTTTTTCCCCGCAAGCCTTGCCCGCGTATTTGCTCCAAATGGAACAAATGCCGCCGATGTTTTCCGCAAAAAACGCTTGTGCGGCGTTATCTTTCAGGATTTCAACCGCCATTTGCAGGTCTTCATTTCTCCGGCATTCGGCTGCATACTTTTCAGCGGCGGCCTCGTATGCGGCATTCGCCGCGTCAAATTCGGCGCCGGTCCCGGATTTCCGCGCAATAAACATTGCTTTTTGTGTGAGGTCCTTTTCGGCCTTTGCCACATCGCTCACACCCGCACGAGCGGCGGCGATATCTTTCAGGATTTCAGCATACTTTTTCACAACAAAACCCTCTTTCTCTTTCTCTATTATCCGCAAATTGAGCGCGTAACAAGGTCAACGGCAAAGCCGTTTTTATATCCGTCCGGCTGTGCCGTGGTTTCAGTCACACAGATGACCTTGTGATCGTTGTTCCACGTTTCGCCTTGGATCAGCTCGTGCGGGTTGCGCATGACCTCTTTTTCACGGTTAGCCCCGCACCTCCTGACGATTGCCCGCACCCGGGCGGCGTATTTATCATTCATAAGTCAAGCCTCCTCTATTGTGTGATTTGCCTTTTTCGCGCTGTCAGTACAGGACGGCGACGATTTGCCACTCGTCGGGGTCTAGCACGCGGGTCGTGCCTAGGGCGTCCCGCTCGATGCGGACGAGCTGGAGCCCGATATAATACCCATCGGCCCCAATGTTTGGGGTGTAGACCTCTCGGGCCTCATAGTAATATTTACGGGTGAGGTATTCGCCCCAACGGCGGACGCGCTTTATAATCGCGTCAAGGTGGGCAGGTTTGCGGCAAGTGGTCTTATAATGATCCCCCTTTCGTTTTTGTCGGTCTTGTGTCTTGTGCCTTTTGTGCCTATATTGTACTCCGATTACAGGCACATGTCAAGCCTTTTATCATGATTATAGGCACATTTTTCTTTTTTTTTGCCAGCCGCGCCCACTCTTCACGTCGGCGGCCACTTGCGCGGGCATACGATCCGCCCGGCCTGATGGGGTCGGCGCGCCTGGATGCATCCCGGGGCGGGGGTATTGAGGGGGGCGGTCGAAAGGCGCGGGGGTAATCCCCCGAATACCCGCAAAAAATAAAAACGTGTCTTTACCTATTGACAATATCGGCACACAGGTGTATACTAAGACCGTAAAGACACAAGCCATAACTGGGGGAGGACGACGGCCATGAAAAACGTAGTGAGCTATATCCGAGTATCCACCGAAGGACAGGTTGGAGAGGACAAGTTCGGCATCGACGCGCAGCGCGCGCAGATTGCGGAATACTGCCGCAGGAACGACATGCAGCTCGTTCACGAGTACAAAGACGAGGCGAAGAGCGGCGCGAAGATGGACAGGCCGGAGTTTGACCGGATTGTGTACGGCGATGTGCAGAACCCGCCGATTGAAGCGGTAATCGTAGCCAAGTCAGACCGCATCGCCCGAGACATCAACGTGTATTACTATTACAAAATGCAGCTCAAGATGAAGGGCATCGAGCTGATTTCAATCGCGGAAGACTTCGGGCAGTTTGGCGTGTTTGCGAACATGCTTGAGGCGTTCACGCTCTGCGTGGCAGAGATGGAGCGCGAAAACATTATGAAGCGCACCAGCGCCGGCCGGATTCAGAAAGCCGAGCAGGGCGGGTATGCCGGGGGGCGAGCACCCGTCGGATATCGCGTATCGGATGGGCGGCTTATACCAAACCCTGACGAAGCAAAAGCAGTTCGTCGGATTTTTAGTCTCCAGTCTGAGGGAATGGCCTTGCGGGATATCGCGGATAAGTTAGGGGAAGAAGGGTATCGCTCGAGAAGCGGCGCGCCCTATACATTCGGCACGGTGCGAAACATCCTCAACAACAAGAAAACCTATCAGGGGTATTATCGTTACGGCAAGAACAGCGAATGGGTTGAAGGCCAGCAGGAAGCGATTCTGCCGAGGGATTAACCGCAAAAAGACCTCCGCGACCGGGCAGAGGGATACAGCCAACAGGGGCTATGAAAGCATAGCCCCTGTTTTTGTATGCCGACGGAGGAGGTCAAGGCATGGAAGACGCGCGAATCATCGACAGGCTTTTGAAATCGAACCTGTCAAATCTCAAGAACATAAGCATGCTGTTTGACATGGCGCGGAACACCGACGATCTGGCGCTGTGCCTGAAAGCGCGCAGCTATGCGCAGCGGCTTGCCACGCGGGGCGACGAGGCGGCGTATGAGCTGGTGAAGCAAACGTACCTGTGGGCAGCACCGAAGGATTTTGACAGCTATCTGGTCTATCTGGAATGGAACAGAAAGCCGGAGGAGCGGTTTTATCTGCCCCGGCGGCGAGTGATTAAGCCGTTTGTCGAGAGTCTGCAAGCGCTCGCGGATGACGAGCTGGACGAATTGTTTTTGAGCTGCCCGCCGCGAGTGGGGAAAACGTCGCTGCTGATGTTCTACATGACGTGGACGATAGGCCGGAACAGCGAGCAGGCGAACCTGTACTGCGCGTACTCCGACGTCATCACGTCCGCGTTCTACAACGGCGTGCTTGAGATCATCAACGACCCGGTAACGTACACATGGCATGAGATATTCCCCGGCGCGGAGCTTGTGGCGACGAACAGCAAGGACGAGACGCTGAACATCGACCGCAGGAAGCGGTATGCGTCTCTGACGTGCAGATCGCTGTATTCCACGCTGAACGGCGCGGTGGACGTCAACGGCATCCTGATGAGCGACGACCTGATCAGCGGCATTGAGGAAGCCATGAGCAAAGACCGGCTCACCGCCGCTTGGAGCAAGGTGGATAATAACCTTCTGACGCGCGCAAAGAGCGGGTGTAAGATTCTCTGGTGCGGAACGCGGTGGAGCCTGACAGATCCCATCGGCCAGCGCATTGACACGGTGCTGAACAACCCGAAGTTTGCGCGGCGGCGGATAAAGATTATCAACATTCCGGCCTTGAACGAGAAGGACGAGAGCAATTTCCACTACAAGTACGGCGTAGGCTTTGACACGTCGTACTACCAGCAGCGCAGAGCGTCGTTTGAGCGGAATAACGACATGGCGAGCTGGAACGCGCAGTATCAGGGCGAGCCGATTGAGCGCGACGGCGCGGTGTTCAGTCCGGGCGATTTCAGGTATTACAACGGCGTACTGCCCGAAGGAGAGCCGGATCGCATCTTTGCGGCGCTTGACCCGAGCTGGGGCGGCGGCGACTTCTGCGCGATGCCGATCATCTTCAAGTACGGGAATGAGCTGTATGTGCACGATGTTGTGTACGACAACGGAGATAAGCGTGTGACACAAGCGCTCGTGGCGGATAAGGTGATTGAGCACGGCGTAGGCGCGTTACAGGTGGAAGCGACGAAGATGACGGAGGACTACGCGGAGGGCGTAGACGAGATTCTGCGCAAGCGCAAAAAGCGGATCAACCTGACGACGAAGGTTGCGCAGAGGACGACCGGCGGCAAAACGCAGCGCATTTTCGATAAAGCGCCGGACATCCGGGAGCGAATGATCTTTTTGGATGACGGGAAGCGAAGCAAGCCGTATCAGCTTTTTATGCAGAACGTGTACAGCTTCAAGATCGTCGGCAAAAATAAGAACGACGACGCGCCGGATAGCCTGTGCATGGCGGTGTGTATGGACGAGGAAACGTCTTATAGGCCAAGAGTGATGCAGCGTCTGTTCTAAAAAATTTTTTTGTCTAAATATTGTGGTATCTATTGACATGAACCACAATATGTTGTATATGGTAGCTAGGAAGAGACTAAAATCGGGAGGAGGGCTAGTCCATGCAGAAGTACACCGGGCGGCGAAAAGTCGTTACGGATTTTGAGCGCGTCACAGCGGCTAATGTCCGAAATGCCGTCTCGGACGTGCTGAAGCTGCATGACATGAACTCCGCCGAAGAGAAGTTCCTGTTCGACTATATGCGAGGTACTCAGCCGATCTATGCGCGCGTCAAAGAGATCAGGCCGGATATCCAGTACAACACGGTTGTGAACCACGCAAACGAGATCGTGTCGTTCAAGAGTAGCTATCTTCTCAGCTCGCCGATCACATACGTCAGTCGCAAAGACGGCGCTGGCGTGTCCACGCTGGTAGAGAAGTTTAACGACTTCATGCACCTGAGCGGCAAGAACGCGACGGATAAAGAGCTGGCCGACGATCTGCATATATGCGGGTTGGGCTATCGCATGATATACCCGAACAGCGCATATAACGGGGATAACAGCCCGTTCATCATCACGACGTTAAACCCGATGACGACGTTTGTGGCGTATAGAAACAGCTCCGCGAAGAACTCTGAGCCGGTGTTCGCCGCGACGTATGTGAATAAGACGGGTGTTGGCCGGGTGTACGACGTGTATACCCCGGAATCGCATTTTCGGATGACGGACGCGACCATCGAGGAAGAGCCTAACCCGATGGGCGTGATCCCGATTGTCGAGTATGTGCACAACGAGTTCAGGCTTGGCGCGTTCGAGCCGGTCATCGACTTGCTGGACGACATGAACATCCTTGAAAGCAACCGCATTGAGGCGACAGCGCAGAACGTCCAAAGCCTGATGTGGTTTAACGATATCGCGCTGGACGATGACCAGGTCAAGGCGTTGCAGAACAAGCCCAGCGCTTTCATCTTCACCAAAACCGTGAAGGGCGGCGCTACGCCGAACATCAAAAGCGTCATGGTGGACTTGCAGCAGGCCGACCAGCAGGTGCTTACAAACGACCTGTACAAGAAGATTCTGACGATTGTCGGCATGCCCTCTACGGGCGACGGAAACACGTCTGACAGCTCGAATAATGGCTCCACCATCGTCCGCAACGGCTGGCAGCATGCCGAGGCGAGGGCGAAGGAAACGGAGACCCTGTGGGCGAGAAGCGATAAGCGGTTCGTGGAAGCCGCGCTGAGCATCGCCCGTGCGCTGGTGAAGGATGGCTTTGATCTGCGCGAGGACGATATCACAGAGCGCTTCACGCGGCGCAACTACGAGGACATCTCCACGCGGGCAACCGTGCTGACCATGCTGCTGGGGTGCGATAAGGTGAATCCGAAACAAGCCTATCAGGTTTGCGGCCTGTTCCCTGACCCGGAGGAAGCCGCGATTCAGGGCTTGGAGTGGTATTGGGAAATGGAGAAGAAGACCGTAAAGGAGATGACGAGCGGTGCGGGTGGACGTGTCGAGGATGCCGGAGACACTGGAAGCGGTGAACGCCGAGCTGACGGCGGGGAATAACGTAGAGCTCAAGGTCGAAAAGGGCAGCGTCGTTGTGGTCAGGATCACACGGAAGCTGCGGGATAAGAGCGAAATTGAATAACTGACTGCCGCAACCGGGCGGCAGGAAACAGCCAACAGGGGCTATAGCGAGTAACGTTCTCGTTATAGCCCTTTTGTTTTTGTCAGAGAAGACGTTAAAACACATTAAGTCAGAGAAGACGTTAAAACGCAGGAGGAGACATATGAAGCTGAACACTAAAAATATCGAGGGTTATGAAAATATGACCCCGGAGGAAAAGGTTGCCGCGCTCGAAGGGTACGAGCTGGACATGACGGGCTGGATTGCCAAGGCGACGTTTGACAAAACCGCGTCTGAGCTTGCGGCGGCAAAGCGTGACGCGCGAGAGAAAATGAGCGCCGAAGAGAAGACAGCGGCGGCTTTGAAGGAGCTGCAGGACAGGAACGCAGAGCTGAGCCAGCAAATCCTTATTTCCCAGCATACCGCGCAGTATATCGCCATGGGCTACGACAATACGCAGGCAGCGGCCGCGGCGAAAGCGCTTGCGGAGGGCGATCTGAAAACGGTGTTCGAGCTTCAAACGGCGTTCAACGCCAGTCGTGAGAAGTCTATCCGCGCCGAGGCCATGAAGCGCATGAACGCGCCGACTGGCGGTGGTACGGAAGAGACGGAATCCGCGAACGTAACGCTTGCCAAGGAGATGGGCCGCGAGGCGGCGGCTTCTGCCAAGGCAACGGCTACGGTTGTGGATGCGTACAGGATCAAGTAAAGGAGAACAAACCGTATGAAGTATGAAAAGACGCAGTATGGCGGCACGATTGAGATTCTGGCCGCTGATGATTTCGTTGCCCTCCCGGTCAGCGTGAAGGGCAGCACTGTTGTGAAAGCGGGTACGCCTGTCAAGGCTGACGGAACCGTGCTTTCTGCGGCGACCGATGCGCAGGGCATCCTGCTCTATGACGTCGATCCGACCAGTAACCCGAACGGCGCAATGCTGGTGCAGGGCGTTATCAACCTGACCAAGGCGACCACGCACAGCGGCGTGAGCTATACCGCCAGCGACCTTCTGACCGTGCTTCCGGGTATCGTCTGCCGCGAAAACATTTGATGGAGGTAAGCCATGAACATTATTGATTTTTTCACCCCTGACGTTATCGCCGCCCGTTGGACGGAGACTGCGAGCAACAAGATCCCGTACCTCGGTGCCGGTCTGTTCCCGGCCAAGAAGCGCGCCGGACTTGACCTGAAATGGCTCAAGGGCAGCAAGGGTCTGCCGGTCATGCTCAAGCCGTCTGCGTTTGACGCGAAGGCGACTTTCCGTGACCGAATCGGCTTTGAGAAGATCGAAACGGAGATGCCGTTCTTCCGTGAAGGTTTCAAAATCAAGGAGCACGACCGTCAGGAGCTTCTGCGCGTTCAGGATTCCAGTGATCCGTATGCGCGCGCGACTATCGACCGTGTGTTCGACGACGCGGGTGAGCTGATTGACGGTGCGAACGTCGTCCCGGAGCGCATGATTATGAGCCTGCTGTTCCCGGAGGGGGGCGAGGCGAAGATCGACATCTCGGCTAATGGTGTGAAGTACGCCTACGACTACGACCCCGAGGGCGCCTGGAAGAGCAAGAACTACTTCGGCCTGACCACCACGAAGCTGTGGTCTGCTACCGCGACTGCCGATCCGTTTGAAGACATCCAGAAGGCGCAGAACGTCGTCGCTGCGGCTACCGGCGCGAAGCTGACCACGGCGATCATGAATAGAACGACCTTCAACATGCTGGCGAAGATTGACGCTGTGAAGAACCGTTTCCTGACGGCTACCGGCAAATCCTACAGCTACCTGACCCGCGCGGACATCGCTAACGTGTTCCGTGATATGGTTGGTGTTGACTTCGTCGTGTACGACAAGATGTTCAAGGACGAGAACGGCGTGAGTAAGTCTTTCGTCCCGGACGGCTATGTGTGCCTCATCCCGGATGGCAACCTGGGCTATACGTGGTACGGCACGACCCCGGAAGAGGCCGACCTGATGGGCAGCGGTAAGGCTGAGGTGTCCATTGTGAACACCGGCGTTGCGGTCACGCGCATCATCGAGGAGCACCCGGTCAACATCAACACGATTGCTTCCGAAATCGTCCTGCCGAGCTTTGAGCGCATGGATGAGATTGCGGTTTTGAAGGTGATTGCATGAGGCTCATTCCAAACTGCTGGGTTTGGTATGGGGGCGAGTACCATTCTGCGGGTCAATCGGTGACGATTGATCCCGCTGATGCGGAAAGCCTTAACGAATTTGGTGAGATCGTGAGCGACGGCGCGGAAGAAGCGCCTAAGAGAACACGAGCGCCCAGAAGTCGCAAGACTGACGCTTGAGAGGAGGTACGGCAACAGTGGCCAGATACGCAACTGGGGATCAGGTTGACCTGATGAAAATGCTTGTCGGCATTAACGAGCAAGATGAAGAAGAAGCGAAATTGGTCAAGCTGTTGCCGTACTACCTTGATCAAGCGGCCTCGCGGATTCTGAACAGACAATATCCATTCGGCATACCAAAGAACGCAGTCATTGAAGACTGTTATCTTGATTTACAAATGGAAATCGCGGTGTTTCTCTGGGGCAAGCGAGGAATGGAAGGTGAATCCCTGCATTCCGAAAACGGCATCAGCCGTTCATTCGGCGGCTACATGGATCTTCCGGCCGAGTTTCTGCAACAGATCACGCCAAAGGGGCGTGTTGTGTAATGCGAAACGGAGCAGAGCGCAACAAGCGCACGGTGTGGTATGCGTTGTATGAGGGAACGACCGAGATTGTGGATTCCGACGGAAACAAAACCGGCGAACGCCTGCCTGTCTACGGGAAAGTACGGGCTATGCGGGTCAACATATCAGGAACATCCGGCCTGACCAATAACAACCTGTCCGGCAAGGTTGAATACCAGCCCTACGGACAGCAGAACATGTACGTTATGACGCTGAACCCGTTACCGCCTGACTGTCGGATTGACGAGATGAGTGTGTTTTGGGTCGATACGAAGCCTGTACTCAAAGAAGATGGGACTACGGACACGCCGTATGACCATGTGATCTACCGTATCGCCGGAAGCCTGAACTGGCGCGCCTGCCAGATTGCGCGCGTACAGCGGGGGCGGTGAGCATGTGAGCCGAGAAATTACGGTCGATCTGTTTCATTTGGATGACCTGAGCGCGATCCTTGGAGCTTATCTTGACGAACTCAAGGAAAAAAAGCGCCAGATTGTCCAGAATACGGCAGAAGCCATTCGCGACAAAGCACAGGAAAACTTTGACAGCGCTGTTTACGAGCAGGAAAAAGACGTTCACGTAACCGTCGAGGAAGACGGGGACGCCGCGCGCGTAGTAGCCAGAGGTGAAAGCGTTCCGTGGATCGAGTTTGGCGCAGGCCAGTTTTACAACGGCGGTGCAGGTGCGGTCGGCTCCTATCCGCATCCGTGGGCGGAATCCATGGGCATGAGCGCTATTGGCACGTATGGTCAAGGAAAGGGCGCAAGAGACACATGGGCATATCTCGACGGAGACGGTGAGAAGCGATTTACGCATGGCACACCGATTGCCGCGCCAATGTATAACGCGGCTGAGTATGGGCGTGAGGTCATTACGGATGTAGCGAGGTGGACGTTAAGTGATTGACGTAGAACCGGCTGTTTACAGCGCCGTTGTAGATCGCGTAATAGCTGAAAACGAGTTTGCGAAGGACATAATCTTCGCGTCGGTCTATAACCCGCATCCTCCGCAGTTGCCGTTTGTAAGCATTGTCGAAACCGACAACGCTACGAACAAGCGCTTTCAGGACAGCTCCGATTCGGAGTGCTTTGCAAACCTGCTTTACGAGGTTGACGTGTTCACAGACAGTCTGGCCGGAAAGAAGCAAGAGTGCAGAAGGATTGCCGATGCGGTGGACAAGGCATTCATTGCTTTTGGTTTTATCCGCTCGTCAACGAGCGTTAAGCGAAATCGAAATTACAACTCCATTTACCAGATGACGCTTCGATACCGATGTGCTGTGGACGCGGACGGCGTTATCTATAGACGTTAATAAAGGGGGAAATGCTTATGGCGAAGGCTATTAGCACCTATCAGACTTACCTGATGATTAAGAAATCGGGCGAGACTTACGAAAAGCTGATCGACATTATCTCCTTCCCTGATCTGGGTCAGGCTCCGGAGACGATTGATACGACTACGCTTTCAGATCACATGCAGACCTTCATACCCGGCATTGAGAGTAATGACAACATGACCTTTGAGAGCAACTATACCAAGGAAAACTACGATTCCGTTCAGACGTTGAACGACGGTGCGGAGCATGATCTCGCCCTATTTTTTGGCGCGACGGGCAAGGGCACTGCGGCTGTCCCGGACGGTAGCAAGGGTAAGTTCGGTTTCAAGGGTTATATCCGCCCGCAGATTTCCGGTGGTGGCGTCAACGAGCGCGTTCAGATGAACGTCATCGTCACGCCGTCTACGCCGATTGAGCCGATTGCCTAAGTATTCCGTGTAAGACTGCGACTGTGAAAGAGAGGACGAAGAAGGACATGGCTAAGAGAATCAAGATTGAGTATGACGGCGTAAAGTATACCCTTGAATACAGCCGTAAGACCGTTCAGGCAATGGAAGAGGCGGGCTTTCGCATCGACGAGATGGATTCCATGCCTATGACGATGCTCCCTAAGCTGTTTTCCGGCGCATTCCTGATGCACCATAGCCGGGTAAAGCGGGAGCTGGTCGATGTGATTTTCGACGCGCAGAAGGGCAAGACCAAGCTCCTGCATGCCCTGACTGAATTGTATTTGGAGCCGTTTAAGGCCATGTTTGGCGAAGATGGCGAAGATGAAGACGAAGACGAGGGAAACTTCGGCTGGGTGATGGAGTAAACGCGGCGGCCACACCCAAAAAGTCACCTCGAATGAGTGAATGCTTTGAAGAATGGTTTCCCTATTATTTGAGCATAGGCATGACCTATGACCAGTATTGGAATCAGGACGGCATGTTAGTACGCGCCTACAGGAAAGCGGATGAGATTAGGCAGGAGAGATCCAATACCGACGCTTGGCTGCTAGGCGCGTATTTTTATCAGGCGATGGGGTGTATCGCGCCGATGCTGGCCTTCGGAAGCCGTAATCCGAAAGCGGATCCGTACCTGGAGAAGCCGTTTGACCTCAGGCCGAGGCGGGATACCGAAAACGAGCAGGAGCTTGAAGCAAAGGTTGACGAAAGCTGCGAGATGTTCATGGCGATGTTCATGAAGCCGATCAACAAGAATCTAAAAAAGAAAGGGGAGCTGGCCAATGGCTGACGAGCAGGTAAATGACGTAAGCATACGCATTACTGCTGAAATTGCGGAGGCTGAAACCAAAATTAAAAGCCTTGAGCAGACGATCAGCAGAATCTCCCAGATTACAAAGTCTTTTGGCGTTTCCGGCTTTGTAGGCTCTATGAAAGAGCTCGCAAAGGGCTTGAGCGCCATTGATAAATCCAGCAACGGTAAGGGGATGCAGAACACCATCCGGCTTGTTGAGCAGCTTGGAGCCACTGTCAATGACCTGACGGCCAGCATGAGCAAGCTGAACAATCAGGATGTATCCCGTTTTACCGCAAACCTCAAGGAATCCGTGAAAGCCGCCAAGGCTACGGTCGGCGGCGCGACAGGCGGTTCAGGGCGGGCGAGAAAGCCGGCAGACCCGGAGCTTGCGGCCATTCGCGAACGCGCGGCAGAAGTGCGGAGAGAAAAAGCTAGGCTTCGGCTTGCCAAGGACGAAGAACGACTTGCCGGGTTGCAGGCTCAGGAGGCAGCAAGGACTAGCTTTAAGCGGCAGTCGGACGAAGAAATCGCTGACATCATAGCGCGGTCGTATCAGAAAAGCCGTCGAGTATCCGGGATCAAGGATTTCTCTTTCCGGGATGACGGCAAGGGCTTGTACGGTCGGCGGATGGAATCGGGCAGCCCCTCGGCATACATGGCGGCCTACGATAAAGAGATGAAAGCTGCGAAGGCCGCACAAGAGCATGCTAAAGCGATCCGAGAGCAGATCAAGGCCATTCAGGATTTGAAGCGCGAGTACGTAACGCTTCCGAAGCTCCAAAAAGAAAAGGAATGGGGCTTTGCCGGTCAGGACAAGGGCGAGGAATGGCGCATGGAGCTTAGAGTCATGCGTGAATACATTGCCGAAAACCTGACGCTTCAAAAATTGCAGGCCAAGGAAGAGGCCATCCGCTCCGGCGCGTACTCTCAATCCGCAGAAGTGGATCAGGAATTGGCTAATCTGCGTGAAAAGGTTAAGCTCCTAGAGACGCTTCCCAAGCTGCGGGAAAAGGTCAAGCGCTTGGAGTTTGAAAACAGCTTTGGCGGCAAGGCAATGTCCGCTGTCAAGACTGTAGGTAGTGCTTTTTCGGGGGTTGTAAGCGTTCTCGGTAAAATCGGGAACGCCGTGCTACCTATAGCCGGAAAAGTCGTGGGCGCGCTAAAGAACGTCTTCCTCAGCGCGGTTTCTGCGATTAAGAGCGCCTTTAGCAGCATTGTCTCGGGCGTGAGCAAAATCCTTAGTAGCGTAGGAAGCAGCGTGCTGAAAATCGGGCAAGTCGTCGGTCAAGCGCTGATATACCCCTTTAAGAGTTTTGCAACAACTGTTATGAACGCCTACTCGGCGATTGGAAAGTTCTTCAAGCGGCTTGGCCGTTTGGCGGTGACGCGCACGTTCCGACAAATGGTAACGCAAATCAATAAGGGGCTTAAGGAAGGCATCACAAACCTTTATAACTTTGCTAAGGCCAGCGGATCGGCGTTTTCCAAGCAGATTGTCAGCAGCCTAAACAGCATGTCTACAGCGCTGCAACTGATCCGCAACAGCATTGGCGCGGCAGCGGCTCCGCTGATTAACATGTTCGTCCCTTATATTCAGGCGGCGACTAACGTAATCGTCCAGTTCCTCAACGCAATCAATCAACTGTTTGCGGCGCTCGGCGGCTCCGGCGTGTTTATTAAGGCCAAGAATCAAGCGTCTAAATTTGGCGCGGCCGCGTCCGGCGCGGGAAAAGCCGCAAAAGGCGCATTGGCTGACTTTGATGAGCTGAACGTCATCGCCAGTAAAAACAGTGGGGGCGGAGGCGGTGGCAGCGGGGCTGTTAGCGGGATGTTCGAGGAATCCAGCATTGATCCTGATATCCTCGCGTTCACCAAGCAGATTCGCGACGCGATTAACGCTCAAGATTGGACGGGACTTGGAAGTCTGCTGGCCGCTAAGGTCAACGGCATTATCGAAAAAGTCAATGCTTTTGAAATAGGTAACAATCTTGGCAAGAAACTCAGCGCGGGCATTGAGACCTTGGCGGCTTTTCTCAACAGGCTCGATGCCAGAAAAATCGGTGAAAAGATCTCAACGCTCGTCACTAATGGGCTAAACCAGATCAATTTCCATGCGCTCGGCGAGATCATCTCGCGAAAAGTGACGCTTCTCTTTGATACGTTCATTGGGTTCATCAATACACCGGGATGGGGCGCGAGCATCGGAAGGGCGATCAACGGTACCGTGACCGGCGCATTGAACAGCTTTAATAGCTGGTTTAAGGAAACCGACTGGGCGAAAATCGGGGAAGACCTCAAAACCGAGCTTTCGAGCCTGATTAACGCGACGAATGCCCGCGAGATTGTAGCCGGTATCTTTAATACGCTGGGTGAAGCGGCAGTTGCCGTGACGCAAATGTTTACGCCGTTTCTTTCGCAGATGTGGGCTGATCTTGTCGCGTACTTTAAGCCGTATATCGACGGCGCGGGCGGCAACATCATTCAAGGTGTGTATGACGGAATCGTAAACAGCACGATTTTTAACGACATCCGTGTTTGGCTGGACACCAACATCGTACAGCCGTTTGACGATGCTTTTGAGGATGCCTTCGGTTTTAGGCCGATTGCCACGATCATGGCGGAGGGTAGAAACGCTCTTGTTTCCATCTTCGGACCCGTAATTACGTGGATTAAAGACCGCGTTAATGAAATCAAAGCGTACTTTGCGGAAAACGGCATTGACTGGGAAACCTTTGGCAATGATCCGATTGGTACGCTTGGCAAAATTCTTAGCGACCTGTTTACGTGGCTTACCACGAGCGCAGATAGCCCCTTGGTGTGGCTCAAAGACTGGCTTAATAAGTCGGATAACCCGATTATTACGGCGGCGCAGACGCTCGGAAGCGCCATTGGTCGGGGCGTTATCAGCGGTATTACAGGCGCGATTGCGGAGGGGTATACGTCGGTCACGACGGCGATTGCAAACCTTATTCCGGGCGTGAATATCGACACATCAGGCGGCTCCCGGAACGGGCTGAAAGCGTGGTCTACAAAGACTGCGAACAAGATATCCGGGATTTTCAAAAACTTTGGTAATCCGGCTGGCCGGTCTTTTGCATCCGGCGGTTTCCCGGATGCAGGTCAGATGTTCCTCGCGCGCGAGGCAGGTCCTGAATTGGTCGGAACGATCAACGGGCATACCGCCGTCGCGAACAATGACCAGATTGAAGCCGGTATCGAGCGCGCCGTGAGCCGTGCCATTGAACGCATGGTTTCCGCGCAGCAGCAGCAGACCGAGGCTATGCGTAGACTGGCCAGCAAGGAATTTGTCGCCAGAGCCGAGCCCAGCGCCGCATGGGGGCGCATGCAGAGCCAGAGTGCGAGGCTGTACGCAAGAACGACAGGGGGTTAAGGGATGGCTATCAACTACAAAATGGGGTTCTCCATTAACGGCGTTCCCATCCCTGACCCCTCTTCCTTCAAGGGCGCTCAAAGCGACTTGGACACGCTTGGCGAACGTGACGCCAGCGGTGACATTCGCCGCAACAAAGTGGCGATGAAGTGCCACGTCAATCTGGAATGGAACGGCATTTTCTGGGAGACCATGAAGGAAATGGGCGGGCTTATGAATAAGGGCGACCGATTTCAGTTTACCTATCCGGACCCTATTGAGGGCGCGCAGACGATTATCGCGTACTGTGGCGACCGAAATTGGGAAGCCAAGAAGTGCATTGACGCGAATAGAGAACGCTGGATCGGCGATTTCAAGGTCAACATCATCGAAATTTAGGAGGGGTAGGATGTACGCGGTAAGCGAGGCGTTTCATGAAGCAATCCGAGAAGATGAGCTTCAATTGCCCCTCCTTTTGTTTGACGATGCGGTTGTAACGCCACGAGATATCAATGTATCTTCCGGCGGCATTGGTTATCAGGCGAGCGTTAATGAGGGCGAGGATTTTGCACCGGGCGGGTGCTCGGCGGCGATGCTGTCCTTTGACCTTCTGAACGATGACAATACGTGGGCGGGATATGATTTCGGCGCTTTCAAGGCGTATCTTGGGGTTCGGACGAACATCATTTACGAATCACCTAACTGCGTGTGTAGAATCGACACCGGGAGTTTTCAGATTCGAGGAAATGATAAAGCCCCGTTTCTCACGCTCAACGATGCCGCCGTAAGCGGTGTGATCGAGCGGGTAGAAGCGCTTGCGCTTCTCAATGATAAACTCTTGGTGTTTACGAAAAATCAAACGGAGAAGTTCACGTTCAAAAACGGAGAACTCACCGCCGGAGATTTCACGTTTTACGCGCCGCCGATTCAAAAGGCGGCTATCGCGTGGAAGACGATGAACTACGGCGTATGCTTCGGGCATAAGGGCACACGCGGTACGGGCATCAAAGACGAAAACAATCTTATGGTTTTCACCCCGACGAGCACCGATATCTACGAAATGGTTCCGCTCGGCGTGTTTTACGCAGAAAAGCCGGTGTTTAACTCGCGAAAAACGCTGTCTATTGATGCCTATGACGCAATGAGCCTGTTCGATACCCAGTACAGAGAGGGGACTATCGCTTTTCCTACGACCCTTCAAAACCTTGTAAGCCAAGTGTGTAAGGCCGTAGGCGTTGCCCTTGGTTCTACGCAAATGGTGAACGGCGAAAGAACGGTTTCGTCTGCGCCGGAAGCCTTTGCCAAAGCTACGTATCGGGATATTCTGGGCTGGTGCGCGGAGCTTGGCGGATGCTTTGCCCGAGTCAACCGAGACGGTGCGCTTGAATTAAAGTGGTTCAGTGACGCCGGGTATTCGCTGACGGTGCATGACTACAGCGAATATGACGTCGGGTATTATACAAGGGCGGGCGTGGACAGGCTCATCATCCGTGACAGCGCGGGAGATGACGTGATTACCGGGTCTGGCGTGAACTCCCTGTACATCGTTGATAACCCGATTGCCACGGTTATCACTTGATGGGAGGTGTGAAAACGTGGCATACACGGATGATCTTTTGGACCGGATGAAAAGCACGCCGAGCTATAAGCCCAGCTATGCAAGCACATTTGGCGATTTCTCCCTTGATCCTGGGGATATCTTAAAAATCCAGACGGATAGCGGGGAAGAGCTGTTGCCCGTGTTTAGCCAGCAAATGAGCTGGAACGGATCGGCCAGAACTACGCTGTCTGCCAGCGGCAATAAGTCGCGTGAGGTTTTGCCTAAACAAGAGCGCGACGAATACGGCTATCGACAGGCTATCGGCGGGCAGATGCGCGGATTTGGGCAAAAACAAAAGGCTATGGAAGATCGCCTGTCCTACGCGGAAATCAATATTGACGAGGATAAAGCCCAGATACAGCTTATTACCGGGCGTGTCGATGGGGCGGAAGGACGCATCTCGTCAGCGGAGATCACGCTGAACGGCGCAGACGGGCAGCTCGGCCTTGTGGGGCGCGTCGAAACAGCGGAAGGGGATATCAAATCCGCGGAGGTCAAGATTGACGGATTAAATAGCGAGATCGAGCTGAAAGCCGACAAGATCACGCTGGATGGATATGTAACGATGTCCAAATTTAATGCGGAAATTGCGGAAATCAAAATCACCGACAGCTCATACGTGACAACAGCGGCCTTGAACACGAAATCTTTGAGCGCCAACTATGCAGAGATTAGCAGCATAAATATCGGCGGAAAACAGGCACGCTGGGAAAGCGTGACGGTCGTGACCGGCGTAACCAGAAAAAAACGGTATGCAATGGCTCCGTCGGGCACGACGAACATGGAGTTTTACGAGTGCGCCAGCGTAAGCACTGACACGTTCACTCTTTTGATTGCATAGGGAGGAAATTATGAAAATCAACATACTTTTGCGTAACGTGAACGCAGCGCTTGCCCGCGTCCATGTACTGGGTGCTGACGCCGAATTGCTTGCGGGCGCGATACGCTCAATCAATAATTGCGTTGACGCGATTGAAAAGATTCAGAAGGAGAAAGCAGAAAATGAAAATCACGACGAACAAGGGCAAGACGTTTGATGTAAACTGGGCATTTGGCCCGACAAGCGCATCGGGAAGCCTGATGATTGAACTCGCCGATAACCGCCCTCTATCGGAAATCTCTGCTGACTTCGAAGGCAACAGAAAAATCGAAAAGACAAACGAGACGAAACCCGGTGTAACCGAAGTCTATGAAGGATTTACCGAACTCACAATTATCCAGCGCAACAAAAACGGTAGCGTGCTTGTGAAGCTTGAAAAGCCCGCGTGACGCGATAGGAGTGGATTAAATTGAAGATTAGGATCCCGGCTAATGAAAACGCCCCTAATGCCGGCGTAACTGACGCATGGTTTAACGATGTACTAGAAGGACGCAAGCCGTTCTGCGACATCCCGACGGGGTATAGGCGGTTGGTACGTAATAAAGCCGTAGATGCGGTTAAGGAAAATCAAATGGATGTACAAACCTACATGCGGCTGTTTGCGGGGTGATCTGGGATGTTTAAGATTGACGGATTGAACATCAGTTTGATTTCCGGCGATGACGGCGTTTTGGTCGTCGATATGGTGGATATCAAGCTCCTTGAAGGCGACTACGCAATACTGTCCATCAGGAAAATTTCGCAGTCAGGCAGTCGCGGAGATCTGCTGGCGCAAGCTATTGAAACCGCTGACTTAGAAAACAATCGCTTTCTGTGGTCGTTTTTACACGCGGACACGGTGGAATACCCTGACGGAACCTATAAATGGCAAGTAGAGTTCACGCTCGCAGACGAGCATCGGATTCTAGAACCCGGGGATTTTAAGGTGGCAAAGGCGGTGAGTCAAGAATGAGCGATGAAAAACGCGTAGCGACGGCTGAGATTTTAAATACATCTGTCCACGTGTCTGTAAAACTTAATGACCGCTATCAAGGCCCTCCTGGTCCTCCCGGCAAGGACGGAAGCGTGCGCTTTGAAGACTTGACCGAGGCGCAAATCGAACAGCTTCGGGGCCCTCAAGGTCTTACTGGTAAAACGCCGCAGATCACGGTACAAGTGGAAACGGGTGAACCGGGAACAGAGGCCAGTGTCATACAGAGCGGCACCGCAGAGGCACCGGTAATCGCATTGACAATCCCGCGGGGTAACGTTGGCGCAACCCCTCAGATCACGGTGCAGGTCAAGACCGGCGAGCCGGGAACGGCGGCGAGCGTCAAGCAGACCGGCACGGCAGAAGCGCCGGTGATCGAGCTGACGATCCCGCGCGGAGATACGGGCAGCATGGGCACACTGACGATCAACGGAAAAGCGCCGGACGAGGCGGGCAAGGTCGAGCTGACGGCTGCGGACGTTGGCGCGCTCTCCGGCACGGACGCGACGCTGACGCAGGCGGAGAAAGCCGCAGACGCAAAGGCGACGGGAGATGAGCTTAGTCAGCTAAAGAGCGAAACGGCTTATGTGACGGGAAATGCCCGAAATGGGTTATATCGCGGCAAGAATCTTTGCGAACTCGGAAGCGAGGCCGAATGGGCGGCATTTTTAGAAAAGTATCAAGTTCCGCGAGGGCTGTTTGTAGCTGCCGACAATAGCGACGCGCTATACCTTGGTGACTATGTAACAATCAAAAACGCAGGAGCGTATAGCGGTGATTGGATGATTGCGGGCTTTAATACCCATAAAAACGTCGGCGATAATTTTGATCCCGTCGATGGCGTGTCATGTGCCGGAACCGTAAATCACATCGCCATGATTCCGCGCAGCGCGGGGTTTGCACTCGGAACACCGATGAACAGCACAAGCACCACATCAGGCGGCTATGCAGGCAGTTCGATGCGAACGCACCTTAACGAGACGGTTGTACCCGCGCTTACCGAAAGCCTCGGTAAACGACTTTTGATACGTCAAATGCTGCTCACAAATGCTGTGGATACTAACAAGTCACACGATTACAGTGATTTACCCGGTGTGTCGAGTAGTCGGGCATGGTACTTGTCACGCGCGGAGCTAATGTCCGAGGCACAAGTCTGCGGCGATACCGTATGGGGTTCTCCCAACGACACAGGTGAAGCGGACGAAAAATTGCCTGTTTTTAACTTTATAAAGCCCAACGCTTTTGATAGGGAATCCTTCTGGCTTCGCAGTGTTGCATCTTTGACATGTTTTGTTTTTTACTTCGGCAGTGGCGCTGCTGGCCCAGCCGATGCTAATAGTGATTTTATCGCTGTCCGTCCGCTCATTATGGTTGGTTAAAAAATGGTGGTGTGAGAAATGACCTACGAAAAACATACATTAACGCTGGGTAATGGCGCAACGCTCTCGGTTGGATTAAACGCCATGACGTACATATCTGACACGCGGATAGATGATACGATACTCAACGGCGGAATCGGAACAGTCATAGACCGAACGGACGAAACCGGCAAGGAAAAGACCATCAAAAACGTGTACAAATTTGAGCAGAGCAAATGCGACGATGGCTGGCAAATCTGTATTTTTACAAAATCGGCGGGCATGCTCAAAGCAGAAGCGATGCAGGAGCAGCTTAAGAACCTGAAAGCACAGAGCGAAGAAGAAAAAACTTTGCTAAAAGCACAAATCAAGGCTCTAAGCGATCGCAATGATTTTTTGGAAGACTGCGTGGCCGAGATGGCAAGTATCGTCTATGCGTAACCTTGCTATCGGGCTTTTGCTGATGCTAACGGGAAAGGAGAGTGAAACGATGATGGCTATGTTTTTCGCGCAGCGCGTGATTTTGGGCAAGACGGCGTACAAGGACGTTCCGGCGAAGCTCAAGGATCAGGTCAAGGAGCTGCTGGTTGACGCGGGTCTGCCGGAGCTGGTAGAGGAATAACCGACAACGCCCCGCTCACACGGGCGGGGCAAACTTTTAACGAAAGAGCGCTATTGTCAACTAACTTGATTCTCAAATAAGGCGTTTTTTTTGCGCACTTTTGAAAGTCGAGTTAAACATTTCGACGTAAAAAAGTTTGACTTGATCGGTAGGGGGCGAACTTGAAAAAATGAAAAGCAAAATGGAATACAGAAAGCAAAAACAGCAGGCACGAGAATGGGCGATCAGATATCTTGTTGAGTGCATGCATACTGAGCCGACCGATGAAGCTATCCGGGAATACGCATGCGCCAGAAGACAAGCACTCAAAAAGTTTCATCGTCTTAGAGGGCACATGCTCGGATAAAGGCGGAAGGAGTGTGAAAGCCTTTGATTCAGGCAGGCGAAGCCATCGGCGCGGCGCGGGGGCTGATCGGGACGGCGTACAGCGAGCTGGACTGCATCAACCTCATCAAGAAAGTCATCCGCACAGCGCCGGGCGGCGACAAGCGCTACACGACGGCGGGGACGAACGAGCTTTGGAACAGCTTTGACAGTGCGCCGAAGTATCGCCATTTGATCTGGCGGCAGGCGGGCATTTCCGGCGCGAAGCCGGGGATGCTGGCGTTCATGGGCGTGGGCACGGGCGACGTGAGCCACACCGGGCTGGTGACGGAGCGGGGCACGGTCGTCCACTCAAGCAAGAGCCGGGGCGGCGTGGTCGAAACCGCGCTGAAGGAAAAGAACGGCTGGAACGGGCTGGGGGTGCATCGGATGATCGAGGTAGACTATTCGGAAGGAGGAAAAACGGAAGTGAGTGAAGCAGAAAAGATTTTTGGCAATGCGACGGTGAACATCACCAGCGGATATCTCAACATCCGCGATGGCGCAAGCACGCGGTCAAATGTCATCGCCAAAGCCGCGAACGGCGCGCGGGTGAACATCATCCGCGAGGCTGGCGGCACGGGCTGGGTCTTCGGTGTGCTGGAAAATGGCGAGGCCGGGTACATGTCCAGCGAGTATCTGGTGGAAGATGCGCCGGAGAGCAGCGATCAGGGCGAGACGGGCGAGCCGGGAGAACAGACCACGACAACCCTGCGTAGGAGCGATGGCGTGTATATCACGCTGAGCGGCGCGTGGATGCTTGCGGAGGATTGACCGATGACCATACAAAAGCTGCTGGACGGCTTGCGAGCGGCTGTCACGACGCACAGCACACTGACGCTCGTGCTGGTGTACATAGCGCTCAACCTGATCGAGATTGCACCCATTAAGATACAACCGCTCTCGTGGGTTTTTAAGGGCTTGCGCAAGGCACTTGTCGGTGCGTTGGAGGCACGTGTGACCGCGATGGAGGCAAAAAACGACCTTGAGTTTGCAAAAATTGCGCGAGCGCGAATACAGCGGTTTGCGGATGAGCTGTACTATCGGACGGATTTGAGCCACGCACGACAGCATTTTGAGCAGGTGTTTGACGATATCGATGCTTATAACACCTACTGCGAATCGCATCCGCAATTTGAAAACCACAGAACAATAGAAGCAACCAATATCATCAAAAACACTTATCACAAGTGTTTGGAAAACCACATTTTTACTTGACGTTGCCCGGTAAAAGCCGGGCAGAAAGTGAGGCTATCTATGTCTAATATCGACCTTACCCCCATCTTTCAGGCGCTGATCGTCCTCGTGGCTGCGCTGATTACGCGGTATGTTGTCCCGTGGATCAAGGCAAAGACGACGCTTGACCAGCGGCATGAAATCCGCGACCTCGTGTCTATCCTCGTGTTCGCCGCCGAAAAGCTGTACACCGGCTCTGGGCGCGGCGAGGAAAAGCTAGCGTGGGTAAAGGAGCGGCTTGACGCGCATGGCTACAAGCTGGATACCGATGAGCTCGCCGAACTGGTCAACGCTGAGATTAAAAAGCTGGAGAGCGCCGCGCCCGTAGTGGTAGAGGAGGCTGGCATGTAAAGGAGGCGATTTCCCGTGCGCCTTAATTTTGACAGGCGCACGAAAGAAGAAATCGCCCATGACTGCGGCTTTGACGAGCATGCCCGGCTTGGACAGGTCTTTGACTTGCTCTGGCGTGGTTACAGCATCGTGCAGATCAGCATGACGCTGGGCATGTCTTCGGCGACCGTCAGCCGCAGCATTCGCGAGATTAAAAAACGAATGTCTGCATCTATATATACAGATGATAACACCCCGGCCTGATGGCCGGGGATTTTTTGTTTCAAAAAAAGTTTAAAAATGTTTTAAAATCCTATTGACAAATAAAACAAAATGCTTTATAATAAGCGATGCAAGGAACAAAAAACAAAGCCCAAAGGGCAAGGAGGAAAAAGCAATGTACAACATGAAGGTTATCATGAAGCGCGCGTGGATCATGGTCAAGAGCTTTGGCCTGAGCCTGAGCGTGGCGCTTAAAGGTGCCTGGGCGTTGGCTAAGGCCCTCCTCGCTGCCGAGAAGGAGGGCAAGGAGTCCGGCTGGAACTTCAAGGTCGTTGCAAACGACTGGGTGAAGGGCGGACACAATCGCACCTACGTTTCTGCGCGCATCTATACCAACGCGTGGAACCGCAAGCGCGATCTTGAGATCGGCTACATCAATAATTTGACCGGCGAGCTTGTCGCCGCGTAAAAAAAAAGAAGGAGGAAAAAAACATGAACGTAATAAAAAACGGAGAGAAAAAGCAGATGTCCTATGAGGAAATCTGCAAGGAGCTCGGTTTCTCGGCTCCGTCCCATTTCGTGCGAGTTACGAATTGGGGAACGATCTCATTCAGCGTTGGCAAACCTGATGAGATCAGGGCGCTCTACAAATCCGTCGAAAAATACGGATTTAAGCCTTCTGTGTCTTTGATTAAGACACTTGAAAGATTATAAGGAGGAGGGAACATGAATATGAAGTTAAAGAAGGGTTATTCGCTCGTTTGGGGCGAACCCAAGGGTCGCGGATTTTGCGGCGACGGCACGACTGTGCCGGTTTCTCTTGTCCGTGATGGGCAGATTGTGGCAAAGTTTGTCACCTGCCCTTGCGGCCGCGGCTGCGGCAACAAGGACGTCGTGTTGTGCGACGCCTTGGGCAGCCATGATCTCGAGCCGGAGATCGAGGAGGCGAGAGGATGAGGGGACTCAAAGACCTGCGCATCCTGCGCGGGTTGGGCCAGAAAGAGCTGGCCGATAAATTGGGCGTGTCGGCGCAGACGCTCAACAGCTACGAGAGCGGGCGGCGAAACCTCGGCCCAAAGCTGCTGCCTGCTCTGGCGGATGCGCTGGGCGTGACGGCGGCCTATCTGCGCGGCGATGCGCCGAAACTGGCCGTCTATGATTGGGAGACCGGATGCACGCTGGCGCTCCCTATCGTGTCCGAGACGGTGATCGACGAGTATGGCATACTTTACCTTGTCGAGCACCCGGACGTTGGTATTATGGCGGTGATCCAGTCTGAGGGTGTGCAGTTTACACTCGCAAGATGGAGTGATTATCCGCCGATGACCGTTGATGAGATCGGCGGCATGCGCTGGGTAGATTCGCGCGGCGATGATGCGATCATGTACAAGGGACTGCCGCGCATCCTCGTTGGCGGCGAGTTCGGATGGAGGTAAGCGGATGAGCGATGTTCTGTCGCCCCGAATTTGTCCGATTTGCGGCTTGCCCGTGCCGAAGGGGCGGATGATCTATTGTAGCGAAAACTGCATGAACAAGGCGGAGCGGCGCAAAGATTATAGCCGCAAGGGGCAAAAAGACCGACACCCGCCGTTCAGGCTGCTGACCTGTCCCGTTTGTGGCAAAGTCAGCGAACGCTCGATTAAGTCGAAGCTGTGTGAAGCCTGTCAGCGCGAAAAGGATAAGGCGAATACTGCCGCGTATCGCGCCCGGGCAAAAGCAGGCACATCCAGGCGTCTGGGCGAATCGTATCCGTGCTTGAGCTGCGGAGAGCTTTATACCCTGACCAGCGGCAAGCAACGCTATTGCCCGCGCTGTGCTGCCGCCGAAACAACAAAAAATATTCGAGCGCACAAACGGGCTTATAACGCAAAAAAGCGTGAAGAAGACCCAAAATATTTTATAAATCTCAACAAAGCTCGTCCCCCAAAGGATACTATACGGGTCTGTCCTGTCTGCGGAAACTCTTTTGCCGCGTCTTTGCATCACCACATCTATTGCAGTGACGAATGCCGACGAAAGAAAAAATCTGCAAATCAGGAATGATAAAAACTAGATATAAATCTGACGTACATCTGATAGGTGCGCGTCCTTTTTTTATGCAAAAATGAGGGTATGAAGGAGGTGCACATCGTGGCCAACTACCCGAATTACAATCCGTATTTGGCGCAACAGTGGTACGGTCAAACGCCTGTGCAGCCTGGCATACAACAGGCTCAAATGCCGGTTCAGCCGGCACCCGTTCAGCAAGCCCCCGTACAGCAATCCGTACCGTCGTATGCCATGCGAGCGGTAAGCGACGTTAGTGAGATGTACGGAATGCAGGTTGATTTCAACGGAACGCCGATCTTCGGATGGGATATGGCGCATGGCGTGATCTATCGTCGCCAATTTAACCTAAACACGGGTAAAGCTGATTTAGCCGTATATCGGCTTGAGAACGCGAAGCCTGAGCAGCAAGAGTATGTGACGGTCTCTCAGTTTAACCGATTTGTGAACGACGTGAATGAAAGGTTGAAGGCATATGACGAACCCACTGAACCTGTTAATGAACACAACCCCTCTGGGGCAAATGGCTCGCGCAATGCAAGACGGGGGAAACCCGATGCAGATCGTCAGCCAGATGGCGCAGTCTAACCCGCAAATGCGGCTTGGCCTTGACATTATGATGAGGCAAGGGCCGCAGGGAATTGAGAAGTATGCGCGCAATATGTGCCGGGAACGCGGAATTAACCCGGAAGACCTCATTAGGCGAATGGGGCTTAGATGATGCGAACGGGAGCGGACGGCCCGTTTAGCAAATAAAGAAGGGAGAAAAATCTATGAGTGACGATTTTATGACTGGGTACGTTGCCGGTCAGAATGAGGGTAACAATAACAACGGCTGTATGGACGGCTGGGGTGGCAACTCTTGGATTTGGATCATCGTTGTGTTTGCCCTGCTGTTTGGCTGGGGCGGTAACGGCTTTGGTCGGGGCGGCTTTGGCGGCGGAAGCGGCGCTGCGTCTGCGGAAGGTTTCAACCTTGCGACCGACTTTGCGACGCTTGAACGCAAAATGGACGGCATTAACAGTGGTCTGTGCAACTTGGGCTATAACCAGTTGGACCAGGTCAACGGTGTAAACAGCAACTTGGCCGCTGGTTTTGCCAGCGTAAACAACGCTGTGTGTACGCTTGGCTACCAGAATGCGCAGTTGATTAACGGGTTGGAGAACGCCGTTCAGAACAGCACTTGGCAGCTCTCTAACGGCCAGACGGCGCTTGCTAACCAGCTTGCGAATTGCTGCTGCGAGAACCGGCAGATGATCGCTGACGTGAAGTATACGATGGCAACCGATACTTGCGCTACCCAGCGCGCTATTGCCGATGCCGCGCGGAACATCACGGACAATCAGTCGGCGGGCACTCGCGCTATCCTCGATGCGCTTACGCAGAACCGCGTAGAAGCGCTACAGGATAAGATTGCCGCGCTGACCGCGCAGAACAGTGATCTGAAATTCGCGGCCTCTCAGCAGGCGCAGAACGCCTACATCACCGCTTCTCAGGCGGCGCAGACGCAGGCGATCATCGACAAACTCAGCCCGTGCCCGTATCCGGCCTACATCGTTCCCAACCCGAACGTTTGCACGCCGACGGGCAATGGCTGCGGCTGTGCCTGATTGATTTTCGGAAGGGTCTCGGGAAGCTGAGACCCTTCCTGAGTAAGGAGGACTTATTATGGCATGTAAACCGATTTGCAGCGTGTGCCCTCGGTTTGTGATCAGCCAAGCCGTGACATATGCTAACGGTGTGCTGACGGTCAATATTCCGGCAGGCAGTTATGAGAACGGCGAGAAGTATTGTCTTGTCATCGCACAAGCGATACCCGACGCGACTATCATCAACGCGCCTGTCGTCATTACCATCGGTACAGGTACAGCGACCTATCCGCTGACGAAGTGTAACTGCGCGCAGGTAACGGCGGCCATGATCCGTACCCGCACGAGGTACAGCACAAGAGTTGTTACGACCGCGACAGGCGGAGCGTTCCGGCTAATGGGCGACCCGTGCTGTGCGCCGAATAACGCCTTGAGCGCTATTAACGGCACCGCTCCCGTGCAGGCGTGAGGAGGTGAAGACAATGAAAAGTAAAACACTCCAAATGGCTATGATGCGCAGAGAGCCGAAGAATGACATGCCCGAAAGGTACCCTCGCCGTGATCGGAATGATGACCGCGAAGATTACGGGCGTTATCGCTCTTACGACGATTATGACCGTCGCCCCTATACGGACTATGACCGCCGTCGCTATGAAGACTACGGCCGGCATAGTGAGTATTACGGCGGCTACGCTGACCGGGATCGAAAGAGCAGGCGATCCGAAGACGACGACCAGCCTTTTACGGAGCAGACTGCCGAGGAATGGGTTGCAAGCATGGTGAACGAAGATCCGGCAGTAGGCAGGGGTGGTAAATGGAAGCCCGATGACGTGAGGCCGTTTGCCAAGAAATACGGCATTCAGACCACGGGCAAGCAGTTTGCCGAGTTTTACGCCATGATGAACGCTATGTACTCGGATTACTCCGAAGTGGCAAAGCGCTACGGCGTAACCGATCCGGGCTTCTTTGCGGAGATGGCTAAGGCATTTATCCACGATAAGGACGCGAACCCGGACAAGGTTCAGGCGTACTACGAGTACATTGTGAGGCACAACTGAATAAAAATTCAAGGGCATTGCATACGCGCAATGCCCTTTTTCCCGGCAACCTTTTGGCAACCTTCGGCAACTTTTTGGCAACTAAAACAGTGCTCAGAAGATTACACTCTATTACACTTTTTTCTATGTATTACAAGGAAAAGCTGCACAACACTGTAACGGGGTGTAATCGCATCCATGCTTTTCTTACAAAAATAGCGGATTGCCAATATTTGTAGCAATACTTAGAAAAATAGCTTGAATTTTGTCGCGGCTGGCAACCTTTCGGCAACCTCGTTTTTAATCGCGTCGCTAAGAAGCGTCGGATTCCAACCGTCATTATGCATGAGATGCGTATAAATACCCAACGTCGTTTGATACTCGGAATGGCCTACAATGTTCATCGTGACCTCCGGGCGCAAGCCTGCCATGACGCAGGATGTTATATAGTGGTGGCGCAACCAGTGCGGCGTAATGTCTACGTCAATGCGCGTTCTGATCCCGTCCTTCGGCGTGTTATCGGCGCGCTTCCGGGCATAGCCGCAGTCAAGCATCATCGCATTCCAGCGTCGGACAGCGCTGGTGGCGCTTACAGGCGCGCTGGCATTGGACAACACATAATGGTCAGGAAGCCCGCGTGCGGTGCGCAGAACGGTCAGGAGCGCGTCAGGAACGGGCACAACACGGTCGGCGGCCTTATTCTTCTGGTGCGCAAGCCGATCAGGCGAATCCTTTGGCAGCGTCGCATCCAGCGCCCGACAAATACGGATCGTCTTCTTTTCCCAGTTGACATCCTTCCACATCAAACCAAGCGCCTCACCTCTTCGGCAGCCGGTGTAGTAGAGCAGATAGATCAGCAGGCCGTATTCCGAGGATTCCGCTTCTTTCAGGATCGCGCGCTCCTGATCCTGCGTGAGATAGTCTCTCGACTTGGCCGCAGACGTGGAAGGCTTAGACAGCAGAATAGAGGGATCGCGGAGGATAATACCTTCGGCGATTGCGTATTGACAGGTCTGTTTCAGCGCGGAATGCGCCATGACGATTACAGGCTCCGAAAAGCCCGTGAGCTTGTCAAGGCAGGCTTGGAGGTCTTGGCGTGTAACAGCGCTGGTCAGCTTGCGCTCGGAGAAGCAGGGCAGGACGTGGCAGTTGATCGTTGAGCACCAGCTACTAAGCGTCGAGTTGCGCTTGATCTTGGGCTTTTTGACCACGGTGAACCACTCGATGATCATATCGACAAACGGCTTATCCTGCACCTTAACGCCGTGGACGTACTCATCCAGTACGTCCTTTTTCTTTTGCTCGAGCTCCCGGCGGGTCTTCGCGCTGATGTAAACGGGCTTGTCAATGCCAGGGACAGTGACCTTCGCGCGATACCGCTTATCGGTCTTTTCAGACATCTTTTTCCTCTCGGGCATACGCTCAATCCTCCTTAAAATCGCACTCCAAACCGACGTGACGAAGCGCGCTGGTGTAGGGAGTGTAGGCATTTGCACAAACTTTTTACGGGTGTAGGGAGTGTAGGCATTTGCACAAACTTTTTACGGGTGTAGGCGGTGTAGGGTCTGCACGAACTTTTTACGCGGTGAAAATCGGCGATTTTAGCCTCTGGTGTAGGGTGTGTAGGGTTTACATAATTAATCTCTACACCCGCGCCCCCACGCGCACCTTAGAGTATTATAGTGTAAACCCTACACACCCTACACCAACCAATCAAAGCAGTAGGATTTTAGGGTCAGGCCGATTGCTATATGTCATAACAATCCGGGGTGTTTGGCGATTTTTATATTTTCATACAGGTTTGTGAATGTCTTTGTCGAAGCGCGCATATTCGGCTCGTTTAGCGGTATACTTGGACAAAGAGGCGATGGCTTTGATATTCGCCCTGTAGCGCGTTCTACGGGCGCGGATGTCAAAGGCATCCACCGATTCGATTCAAGCGGCATGCGGCCGCATAGAACCCGTCGAAAGGAGCGATTAGGATGACGCACGAGGATCAAACTTGGCTGGATGAACTTATCAGGCGTACCCGGCACGGCGTGGAAGTATCACTCTGGATCGTCGAACATAGTGGACAGCAGCTTGAACGCGGACTCAATGACCGTTCGCTCCTGAACGGTCAGCGGCCGTCCGCCTGTCCGCTCGTCGATGACCCGCATGAGTGCAGCCTTGACCGACTCGAATGAATCAAGCGCCTCCGCTTTACTCGAAGCGGGGGCTTCTTGCTGTTCAGCATCGGGACTTTCTAAAAGGGACGCAGGGGACACGCCAAGAGCGTAGGCGATCTCAGCGATTTTCCTTTGCGGCAGGTCGCGTTTTCCCATTTCGATTTTATTGATAGATGACCTTGTTTTATACCCAACCTTTAAGGCCAAATCTTCTTGAGTCATCCCTGCTTTTTTCCTTGCGTTCGCGATGTTCGTTCCGATATCGGCCATATGTAATACCTCCTTTGTATTTCTGAACACATTTTAACACAAAAGTAGGCGTTGAGTCAATTTATTTTTGCGATTTTGAAAAAAACAGTTGACACAGCGCCAACTGCGTCGTATAATCTGGAAGTAGCCGGAAAGCCAACATGAAAGAGCGTAAGGGAGGTGTGAATTACTTGACGAATACGAGGCTGCTTTGCGAGCGTATCTTAAAAAGCGGGTTGAAGAGAGGATTCATTGCGGAGTCCCTTGGAATCACTAGAACAGCGCTGTCATATAAGATAAATAATCACTCTGAGTTCAGGGCAAGCGAAATTACGGCGCTGTGCAAACTCCTAGGGATCGATGACCCCGAAGAGAGAGACGCAATTTTTTTTGCGGAGGTGTAGCCTTTGAGTCAACAATTTCTGACACAATGCAGCACTTAATGACACATCGTGACAGAATTTGGGTCGGCTAAATCCGTAAAAATACCGCTAGGGTCGGGCGTCGAGAAGTAGCGCGCTCTTGGAGCTGATTGGCCTTGCAAACATCTAGCTCCGCAACCTTGGCGGATGCCGGCCTTTCACACGAGAGGCGGGTCGGACAAAAAAAAGACCGCCCGGCGCAAGACTTCACCGGGCGGAGACACAAGACTGGGGGTCTCTATGGATAAAGTATATCACGAAACTCACGATTTAGTCAAGACCTTTCAAAACGACTAGAGCGGG
>OIYG01000269.1_pt1 | contig 55918 bp, 57 predicted proteins | sample 1587861 | NCBI WGS metagenome assembly OIYG01 (sample SAMN03283272) | human gut metagenome | biome: human-associated habitat; material: feces | host: Homo sapiens | place: Peru | collected 2012
TATTATATCAAAAAGCCGCACCCTAGTGGTGCGGTTCAAATTTCAATTTAGGAAATCAAATGAAAATTTGATTTTTTTTTTGTTTAAAAATGTTTACAAAAATGAAATAAGTGTTTATAATAAAAATCATTACGAAGGAGGAAGTAGTATGAAAGAAAATTTAAGTATTTTACTATTAAAAAAATTAATACTACTTCCTAATCAAGAGATACGTTTAGAGATTAATAATGATATATCTAAGAATGCTATTGATGATTCTATTAAGAATTATAATTCTAATATATTAGTTATTAGTCCAATAAATTTAATTGAAGAAAAACCTAATGTTAGTGATTTACCTAAAGTTGGTGTTATAGGTAAAATTAAAACTAAAATTAAATTGCCTAATAATAATTATAGAATTGTGATAAAAGGGCTTAATAGAGTACAAATAATAGAATATTTTCAAAATAATGTAGGAATACTTAAAAGTACTGTTAAAAGATTATATGTTAGAAATAATGATGAAGTTAGAGAAACTGCTTTGGTTAGAAAATTAAAAGATTTAGTTAATCAATATATACTTTTAAATGCTGAGGCTAGTAACCTTATAGTATCTAGTATAGAAAAAATAACTGATTTAGATATGTTAACTGATATAATTGTTTCTTTCTTACCTATGGATCAATCTAAGAAATTATATTATATGAATGAGTTTGATTATGTTAAGAGAGCAGAAAAACTAATTAATGATATTAATATAGAATTAGAAGTTTTAAATTTGGATACTAAGATTGATGATGAAATAAGAGAAAAATTTGAAAAAGAACAAAGAGATTTTATTTTAAAGGAAAAGATTAATAAATTAAATAATGAATTAGGAATATTAACTGATAAACAGTTAGAAATAAATAATTATAATACTTTGTTAGATAGTCTAGAAATATCTGATAAAACTAGAAATAAGTTTAAAAATGAGATTAGTAGATATGAATATACTAATGATAATAATCCTGATGCTTCTGTTATAAGAAATTATTTGGAATGGGTATTAAATCTTCCTTGGAATAAATATAAAGTTGAAGAAACTGATATTAAAAAAATAAAAAAATATTTAGATAATACACATTATGGATTGGATAATATTAAAAGAAGAATATTAGAATTTGTTAGTATAAAAAATATTAATAATGATGTTTCTAGTCCTATACTATGTTTAGTTGGGCCACCTGGAGTTGGAAAAACTACACTTGGTATAAGTATAAGTGAAGCACTTAATAGAGAATTTTATAAAATTAGTGTTGGTGGATTAAATGATTCAAGTGAACTTGTTGGACATAGAAGAACGTTTTTAGGAGCAAATCCTGGTAAAATTATACAAGGAATTAATAAATGTGGTGTAATGAATCCTGTAATATTAATAGATGAAATAGATAAGATGAGTCATGATTATAAGGGGGATCCTTCTAATACATTATTAGATATATTAGATGAAGCACAAAATAATATATTTATTGATAACTATATTGAAGAACCTTTTGATTTATCTAAAGTTATGTTTATACTTACTGCTAATAATATTAATGATATACCTTCTGCGTTAAGAGATAGGTTAGAAATAATTGAAATTAATTCATATACTGAATATGAAAAAATTGATATTGCTAGAAAATATTTGATACCAGATATAATAAAAAAATATGGTATTAAAAATATAAAGTTTGATGATGATGTATTACTTTATATAATAGATAATTATACAAAAGAATCTGGTGTACGTGAATTATCTAGAATACTAAAAAGATTAATAAGAAATTATTGTTTAGATAATGTTAAAAGTAGAGAAGTTACTATACTTTATGTAACAAAAGTATTAGGTGATATAAAGTATGTTAAAGAAGAAATTGATAACCATAAAGGTGTTGTAAATAGTCTTGGATGTAATCCTTATGGAGGAAATGTTCAGAGAATAGAATGTGTTACTATACCTGGTAGTGGTGAAATAATTACAACTGGTAATGCACTTGATATATTAAAAGAAAGTATTAGAGTTTCATTAAGTTTAATAAAATATAAAAAATATATAAAGAGTGATATTAGTAATTTAGATATACATATAAATTTACTTAATGCTGGAATAAAAAAAGATGGTTCTAGTGGAGGTATTGCAATTACAACTGCTATACTGAGTATGCTAAAAAATAAACTAATACCAGATGATGTTGCTATGACAGGTGAAGTTACATTAAATGGTGATGTACTTGCTGTAGGAAGTATAAAAGAAAAAATTATTGGTGCTTATAATAATGGTATTAAAACTATCTATATGCCATTAAATAATAAAGTTGATTTAGATAATATACCATTAAATATTAAAGAAAAAATAAATATAAAATTAGTTAAAAACTATGATGAAATATATAAAGATTTATTTAAATAATGTAAAGTAAAGGTAAAAATTTAATTGTTAATCTTTACTTTTTTTTGTTTTATATTTATACTTCTATTTGAAGGTAGGGTGTTTAATTTGGAATTAGATGACAAGAAAACAAAATATTTTGTAATAGGAATAGTATTACTTATATTATTAGGAATAGTACTTATAGTACATTTTAATAATAAATCTTTAGTGAGTGGTGATAAAGATAAAAATAGTACCACTAAAAAAACTACAGAAGTTAAGACAACAGAGGTTACTACTACTAAGAAAAAGAATGTTGTTAAACAAGTTAATAATAGTAGTGAAGTAGTTGATAATGCTACTACTAATAATAATGTTTATAAAAGTGTTATAGATGGTGAAAATAAAATTGTTTATAATTATAAGTTAAGTGAAGAAATATTAGATACTGATAAATTGATTAGTAAAAAGTTAGATATTAATGAATACTTAAAAAATAATAATGTTATTGGTTTATATGATATATCTTTATATACTAATGATAATATTAAGAAAAATGTTAGTAATTCAGTTATTAATGTTAGTATTCCATTAACTAGTGAATTGATTGGTTATGATGAATATAAAGTTGTATATGTTAATGATAGTGGTGTAATAACTGATGAAGTATTTGACACTAGTGTAAGTGATGGATTTATTAAATTTACTACAACACATTTATCTATGTATGGTATTGTTGGTATAAAAAATAATAACAATGATAATAAACAAACAGAAGAAGTAGTTGATTTAACTAATGTAAAAGTTAATTTAAGTTTAAATAATAATATTGTTAGTTCGAATGATAGAATAATTGTTTCTAAAGATGATATTATTAGTGTTAATGTATTAAATTTAGATAAAGAATATAAAGTATATTATGCATTAAGAAGTAGTGATGCAAATAGTGTTGATACTTACAATTTATATGATAGTAAAATTGAGGTTAGTGGGTTAGAACCAACTAAAAAATATAATATTATTGTTAAAGTTGTAGTTGGTAATACTAATGCTGTATTTGAATTAAATGAAATTAATTCTTATGATATCGTTTATATGAATGATGGCAGTAAGGAAGAAACTGTTGGTGAAATAAGAGATAATGAAAATAATGAAATTGATTATAGTAAAGTAGAAGAAAATAAAGATATTGCAGTAAAAGATATTACTAGTGACGAATTAGAAAATAAAGCAGAAATTAATATAAAGGGTAATGTTTATTTAGTTGATAAAATTGATTTATCTAATTTAAATATTACTGGTTACTTATATATTGATACTGATAAAGAAATCAGTACTAAAGATAAAAAAACTATTGATATGGCTAATATATATAAAGTAACAATTTTAAGTAATAAATTTACTTTAAATGGTGTTAATTATGAATATGAAGTTAAAGAAGATGGAAGTATAATTATTACTAGAGTAGATGGAGAAACTAGAGATATTGTATATAATAAACCTGCAACTAGTGAAAAGACTGAAGAAACTTTAGAAACTAATGTTGATTCAATAAATGAAGAACAAAAAGAAGAAGTAAAAGAAGAAGTAAAAGAAGAAACTGATGTAAAATTTGAAGATAACTTTAGTGGAAGTAAAGATATTGAAATTACAGTAGACGAAGATAAAAATTTAGTTATTGTAAATAAAGAAAAAGAAGTAACTGAAGTTAAAGAACCTGAAAAAGAAAAAATAGAAGAACCAGTTAATGAAGTAAATACAATTGGTGAATAGAAAAAGATGAGTTTGGCTCATCTTTTAGTTTGCAGGAGTATTCCAAGTCCAACCTGCTCCGATTATGATTACTAATAAAATGAATAGAACTATCCATAATGCAGCACCCCAACCATAACCGTTTGTAGTTCCTGCATATGTTGTATTACAACAAGGATTATAGTTATAACCTTGGTTATAACCTCCATTGTATCCATAGTAGTACATATTAATACCTCCTAATCTATCTAATATAGTTTATTAATAAAGTTGAAAAATTGTTATTATAAATTGCTTAAAAAAATATAAAAGATACAAATATTAAAATTCTATAAATACTTTATATAATAATTTAAAAATATAATGCATATTTTTATTGACAAACAAATGTATTTAGTGCTATGCTTTGTTTACAAGTTATATAAGAGTTAAGGAGGGTTTTACTTGTGAATGAAAATAAAATAAAAACAATTTCAAATCTTTTTGAAAATAAGAAAATTAGAAGTGTATGGGATAAGGAGAAAGAAGAATATTACTTTAGTGTAGTTGATGTTATTAGTGCTTTAACTGATAGTAATATTCCTAAAAGATATTGGTCTGATTTAAAAATTAAACTTAATAATGAAGGAAGTCAATTGTACGAAAAAATCGTACGTTTAAAAATGAAAGCTCAAGATGGTAAATTGAGGCAAACGGATACATTAGATACTGAGGGTATATTTAGATTAATTGAATCAGTTCCTAGTCCAAAGGCAGAACCATTTAAGCTTTGGCTTGCTAAGCTTGGTAGACAAAAAGTTGATGAAGTATTTGATCCATCTAAGGGTGTTGATGAAATGATAGATTTGTATCTTAAAAAAGGATATTCATTAGAATGGATTGAAGCAAGAATGAAGGTTATTGTTAATCGAAAAAAATTAACTAAAGTATGGAATAATAACGGCATCAAAGATGGAGTAGAGTATGCTATATTAACTAATACAATATATGAAGAATGGTCTGGTATGAATGCAAAACAATATAAAGAATATAAAGGAATACGTAAAGAAAATTTAAGAGATAATATGTCTAGAATTGAGGTTATTCTTACAGATTTAGGAGAGGCTGCAACGGAAGAACTAGCTAAAAAACATAAACCACAAGGACTTGAAGAAAATAAAAAAATAGCAAAATTAGGTGGACATGCTGCTAAATCTGCAAAAGAAGATTTAGAAAAAAATCTTGGAGAAACTTTAATAACATCAAACAATAACTTAAATTATAAATATATTGTAGAAAATAAAAAAATAGAAAATAAATAAAATATTTAAGATACTATTGATATACAAACGAATGTATGATAATATTATTTTAGGAGTTGATATAATGTACAGTTATATAAAAGGTATGGTAGTAGGATATGATGGTAACTATATTATATTAGATAATAATAATATTGGTTATTCTATCTTTGTATCTAATCCATATAGTTTTAAATTAAATGAAGAATGTAAAGTATATTTATATAATCATATAAAAGAAGATGAAAATAGTTTATATGGTTTTAAGAGTTTGGAAGAAAAAAATTTATTTTTAAAGTTAATTAATGTCAAGGGAATAGGGCCTAAAATGGCTATGCCTTTATTTGCTAGTGGAAATATTAAGGGAATATATGATGCTATTAATAGTGATAATGTAACATATTTAACTAGATTTCCTAAAATTGGTGATAAAGTTGCTAAACAAATTATATTGGATTTAAAAGGTAAGCTTACTACTCAAACAGATTTATTTCAATATGATTCTAGAGAACTTATTGAGGTTTTAGAAAGTTTGGGATATAAGAGTAATGATATTAAGAAAATAATAGATAAAGTAGATAATGATTTGAGTTTGGAAAATCAAATTAAAGAAGCATTAAAGTTGTTAGGAAAGTGATTTTATGGATGATAGGTTAGTTTCTAAAGAATTATTGAATGGTGAAGTAGATAATACTTTAAGACCACAATATATAAAAGATTATGTTGGACAAGAGGAAGTAAAAGAAAATATAAAAATATTTATTGATGCTGCTAAGATGAGAAATGAATCATTAGATCATGTTTTATTATATGGCCCTCCAGGACTAGGTAAAACAACTTTGGCTCATATTATTGCAAATGAACTTGGTAGTAATATAAAGACAACTACTGGGCCATCTATTGAAAAAAGTGGTGATTTAGCAGCAATACTTTCTACATTAGAACCTGGTGATGTATTATTTATTGATGAAATACATCGTATACCAAAGTTCATTGAGGAAATTCTTTATCCTGCTATGGAAGACTTTGAACTTGATATAGTTGTTGGAACAGAGGGAAATACTAGAAATATAAAAATTGATTTACCGCCTTTTACATTGGTTGGTGCAACTACTCGTGCTGGAGATTTATCTAGTCCTTTAAGAGATAGATTTGGGATAGTTTCTAAACTTAATTATTATAGTGAAGATGAATTAAATCAAATTATAAAAAGAACAAGTAGAGTACTAGGTATGGAAATAACTGATGATGCGTCTTATGAACTAGCTAAAAGAAGTAGAAAGACTCCTAGAATTGCTAATAGATTATTTAAAAGAGTAAGAGATTTTGCTAGTGTTATTGGTGATGGCGTAATTGACAAAGAAATAACAGATAGTGCTTTAAAAAGGCTTAAAGTTGATAAATATGGCTTAGAACAAGTTGATTTAGAGTATTTAACAAGTTTAATTAACAAATTTAATGGTGGACCTGTTGGAGTTGAAACAATTGCAGCAAGCATTGGAGAAGAAGTTTCAACTATAGAGGATGTAGTTGAACCATATCTTTTACAAGAAGGATTTATAAAGAGAACTCCTAGAGGTAGAATGACTACTGATAAAGCGAAAGAACATTTAAAAGAAGCAAATATAATGTTTGACAATAATTAGTAAATCAATTATACTTGAAGTATAGTAGGTGAATGGTTATGAATAAAAAAGGTCAAGCTTTAGTTGAATACGTACTAATTATTGCACTTATTAGTGTTATTACAATTGGACTTGTAAATTATTTTGGGGGTTATTTAAAAGATTCTATTACTAAGTCAGGTTGTTCTTTGGTAGGTCAAGTTTATCAAAAAGGAGATAAACCTGGTGAAGGTAAGTGTGTTGATGCAGAATAAACTCTTGATGAGTTTTTTTCTATATGGGAGGTAAAAATATGTATGGAGCTATTATTGGAGATGTAGCTGGTTCTATTTATGAAGTTTTAGAAATAGAAGCATTGAAAAATAAATCTAAGAGAACTAAAAAAGAGCGAGAAAAAATAATGAATTCAAATGTATCATTGTTTACAAATATGTCGTCTATGACTGATGTTTTAGTTTTGACTTGTGCTATTGCTGAAAGTTATTATGGTGTACCTCAATATTTAATAGATGAAGTAAATCATTATATACCTGATAATTATAAAAAGATAGTGGATGAATTTTATTTAAAATATAAATATAGTAATGTAAAAAAACGTATTTTGAAAAGGAAGGTTTAGTATATGAATGAAATTGTACAAAGATTGATTAAATTGAATAAAACTGTATCTTGTATGGAATCTTGTACTGGAGGATATATTTGTAATGAAATAACTAATGTAAGTGATTCTAGTTTGATATTTAAATTTGGTGCTGTAACTTATTCTAATCCTTACAAAATTAAAATGGGTGTAGATAAAGATATAATAGATAAATATTCTGTATATAGTATTGATACTGCTATGGAAATGAGTAAATGCATTTCAAAATATACTGATTCAGATTACGGTATTGGAGTTACAGGTAAATTGAATAAAGAAGATATAAATAACAAGAGAGGTTTAAATAATGAAGTATTTATAAGTATTTATGATAAAAATATTAATAAATTTTATAATGAATCTATTAAAGTTACTCTAATTGGTAGAAGTAATAATAAAAGAGAAGTGTTTGATAAAATAGTAGAAATGTTAGACAAAATCGTATAAAAAAATGTTCGCTTTACATAATTTGACAAAAACAAACATATGTGCTATAATTTATACACATTTGAAATAAGGGGGTTATTTAAATGAAAGGATTTATTTTAGATTATATTAATGAGAATGAGTTTAAAAAATTAGAGAGAGCATTAAAAAAATATAATATGCTTGCTTATAAGAAATTAAACTTTGAGTATTATCCGGAATTAAGAAAAGGTAATTTTATTGGTGAATTAATTAGTAAAAATAAAGTTGATAAAACTGAAACTTATGAATTAAAATTACCAAGTGACCATATGTTTAAACAAATTCATGGTGATGTTACATTAAAATATATAGTATATAAAGAACAAAATGTTGTTATGTTAGATACTATTACACCAACTGATATATTATTAGAAGGTCATATGGCTGAATTAACAACATATAAAGGTGTTATGATAAGTAAAGCTAATGCTTCTAAAGATATGTTTAAGATTGATATGTTAAATATGTTACAAAATAAATAATAATGGAATTAATTTCTATTATTTTTTTCTATGTAAAATATTTTCAAAAAAATGAAAAAAATGTAAATTTTAAATTGACAACATATTTTTTGTTTGATATGATTTTATTATAGAAGGAAGGATGAAGAAAAAATGAAATCAGAAAATAATGGAAAGATAGCTGTAGCTATAGTTGCTATGTTTGTTGTAGCTTTGTCAATCGTTGGATTTACATATGCATACTTCACTGCTCAAGTTAAAGGTAATACTGCCGATAAGAGTGTAGATGTAGTTGCTGGTAAATTAGTAATTAAATATGCACAAACTAAAAAACTTGAAGCTCAAAACGTTTTACCTGGATGGGTAAGTGATGGTAAACATTATTATGATCCATCTGCATCAAGATATGATACTGGTGAAAAAGATAAAAGTAATAATGCAATAATTGGTTTAAGTGCTATTACTGCTGATGCTAAATTTACAAATGATACTTTCCCTAGAACTGCAGATTTTACTCCTGCTGCTAAAGATGGAATTACTGATCCTGTAGCATTTACTGTTGAAAATGATACTGATAATGCTGGAGACAATACTTATGTTATTCAATTAATTGATATAGCTAATGGAATTAAAGATACAGCAAATTTTGTTTATACATTATATGATGGTGATACAGTTGTTAATTCAGGTTCATTAAATGCTACTGGAACTCAAATTATATCTGGAGTTCAAACTTTAGCTAAAGGTGCAGCAGCTAAAACTTATACTGTTAAATTTGGTTATAAGAATGTTGCTAATCAAGATGCTAGTAAAACTCAAACTGTTACTGCTACAGTAAAAGTTATGCCTGTTGTTAAAAATACTGCTGGTACTTGGGTTGATGCAGATAATGCTGTAGTTACTGGATTAGGTACTGATGGTGAATTAACTGGTGGAAGTGCTACTGATAATTTTGCAACTTGGGCTGAAAGATAATAAATTAGAGTTTTAATTAAACTCTTTTTTTGTAAAAAATTGACAATTTTCGACTTTATGTTTAAATTGTCTTTTTTTTGTGATATACTTTTTATAGTAAGGTGGAGTAGTTAATGGAATTTATTAAAATAAAAAATTGTTATAAAGTGTATAAAAATGGTGTTACTGCTCTTGCTGATGGAAATTTAAGTATTGAAAGAGGAGAATTTGTCTTTCTAATTGGTCCAACTGCAAGTGGTAAAAGTAGCTTATTAAAATTACTATATAGAGAAGAAAAGCCTAATAAAGGAGAAGTTTATGTAGGTGGTGTTAACGTTGCTAAATTACGTAATAGTAAAGTATATAAACTTAGAAGAAAAATAGGAATAGTTTTTCAAGACTTTAAATTATTGCCAAAATTAACTGTATATGAAAATGTTGCTTATCCATTAGAAAGTTATGGTATGGCTGGTGATGAAATAAAGAAACTTGTATTAAAAGCACTAGATAGAGTAGGACTAAAAGATAAATATAGAAGTTATCCACATGAGTTATCTGGCGGAGAACAACAGAGAGTTTGTATAGCAAGAGCTATAGTTAATGAGCCTAAGCTTATCATATGTGATGAACCTACAGGAAATTTAGACCCTGATACATCAAAAGAAATTATGGATGTAATTACAAATATAAATAAAGAGTTAGAAACTACTGTAGTAATGGCTACACATGATAAAGATATAGTTAACAGATTAAAAAAACGTGTTATTACTATAAAAAATGGTGTTATAGTAAGTGATAAAAAGAAAGGAAAATACGATGATGAAGCTGATAAGAATATTTAATAGAAGTATAAGAGATTCTTTTAAAAGTATATTTCGTAATTTAAGTCTTTCTGTTGCTAGTATTTCATGTACTGTAATAACATTAATATTAGTCGCATTGGCAATACTTGCTACAGAGAATGTAACTGATATGACTGATAAAATAGAAAAAGATTTAACTATGATAGTATTTGTTGATAATAAAGCAAGTGATGAAGAAATAAATAATGTTAAGAGTGAACTTAATAATATAGATAATATAGATAGTATTACTTTTAGAAGTAAAGATGAAATAAAAAATAATATGAGTAGTGAAAATGAAACATTTAAGAAAATAACGGATAGTTGGGGAGAAGATGAAAATCCTTTACAAAGTACTTATATATTAAAAGTTAAAAATATAAATAAAATAAAAGAAACTGCTAGTACTATTAAAAATATTGATAAAGTTACTTTAGTTAAATATGGTGAAACTATGGTAGATAGAATGGTTAGTGTATTTGATGTTATTAAGAAGGGTTGTTGGGTAATTGTTATAGCTTTAGTAGTAGTTACTATATTCTTAATTACTAATACTATTAAGATTACTATATTTAGTAGAAGAAATGAAATAAATATTATGAGATTAGTTGGTACTAGTAATACAGTTATTAAATTACCTTTTATATTTGAAGGATTGTTACTTGGTATTTTTGGTAGTTTGATTCCTGTAATACTTACTATATTTGGTTATACTTATTTTTATGAATCTATGGGTGGTGTTATTTTATCTAATTTAGTTGAATTAACTAAACCTAATTTAATTATTTATAGTACTTCTTTAGCACTTTTAATTATTGGTGGAGCAGTTGGTATGTTTGCTAGTGCTAGAGCGGTTAGAAAGTATTTAAAAATATGAAAAAGTTAAGTAAAGTTTTATTGGTATTTTGTATATTATTTTTGGCAATATATACTTTTATAAGTCCTAATGCTAAAACTAATGCTAAAACTTTAGGAGAGTTAAAAAATGAACTTGCTAGTTTAAGGAGTAAGAAAGCACAAAAAGATAATGAAAAGAAACTTACTCAGGGACAGATTGCGAGTAGTAATCAATCTATACTAAATGCTAGAAATGAGATAAATGTTAATCAAGGTAAAGTTGAACAAGCAAAGGAAGATATAGTTGCTTTAAATAAAGATATAGATGATACTAAAGAAAGTATTAAGAAAACTATGTCTACTTATCAATTAACTGATGGTTCTAATGTTTATTTAGAGTATGTATTTGATGCCAAGAGTTATGAAGATTTGGTTTATAGATATGCTATTGTTGAACAAATTATAGATTATAATAATGAACAAATTGATAAATATAATGATTTGATAGAAAAAAATGAACAATTACAAGTTGATTTGGCTAATAGGGAAGTAGAATTAAATAAACAAATTGATGAACTTGGAAATAAGATTGAATCATTAGGAGATAAACTTGAACAAATTAGTGAAGATACTATGGATGTTCAAGATGAAATTAATTCTACACAAGAGTTAATTAATTATTATAAAAATTTAGGTTGTAAAGATGATCAAGATTTAAATGAGTGTGTTTCTATTAAAGGAGATACAGGTTATATGAGACCTCTTAATCGTGGAGTTATTACTAGTTATTATGGTTATAGAACTAATCCATTATCTGGTTCTGGAACTAAATTCCATAGCGGAATTGATATTGGTGGTAATAGTGAAGGTACTAATGTTTACGCTACTGCAAATGGTATGGTAGGTAAAATTATTAGAAAAGCTTCTTGTGGAGGTAATCAAGTTTATGTTTTCCATACTATTAATGGAAAACAAGTTACATCTATGTATATGCATCTTTTAACTATCAATGTTAGTTTAGGAGATCAAGTTACTAGTGGTACTGTAGTTGGAACTGTTGGTGGTGGCAGAGGAACTTTTGGATGGGAAAGATGTTCTACTGGAGCACATTTACATTTCACTTTGGCTAATGGATGGTATGGTAAAACATATTTGACATATGGTACTTTCTTAGCTAATACATACGATCCTCAAAAGACTTTAGGATTACCAAATAAAGGCATATACTGGTCTGGAAGATAAAAAAATCGAGCTTTAATGCTCGTTTTTATATTTCTCTCATATGTTCCATGTTTTTATATGGATTTTTAGGGTCTATTTTATCAACGAATAGAATTCCATTTAAATGATCAATTTCGTGTTGAAATGCTACCGCAATATCTTCTCTTACACGTATTTGAAATTTGTTTCCATCGACGTCATATGCTTCAACTCTTAGTCTTGCATGTCTTGGAACAATTCCTTCTACTGGTCTATTGACACTTAAACATCCTTCTCCTTCGCCAACATATATCATTTCCTCGCTTTTAGATATTATTTTTGGATTAATTAAAACGTATCTTTTAAATTTTCCATTATCTAATTCTTCAGAAATAACAAATATTCTTTTTAATATACCTATTTGTACAAAAGACAAACCCATTCCTGCTCTTAAATCATATTTTTCTATATATTCATCCATTTGACTCATCTCTAGATAAGTTAATGAATCATCTATTAATTGTTTTAATTTTTCATCTAACGGAAAAGTTACTTCTTTACTAACTTGTCTTAATATTTTATTTGATTCATCTAATATTTTTATGTTTGGTAATCTCATATTTACACCTCTTCGTGTGATATTTTATCAAAAAAATGTATTTTTTGCAATTGTAAAAAATTTGATTTTATTTTATAATATTTTTAGGTGATTATATGAAACGTACTTTAGTTAGTAAAATATTAAAAGTATTGTTAATATGTGTATTTACAATTGAAATAGGAATTACAGTAGGTTATGTAATATTATTAAATATTGATTTTAATAAATATAATGAAAATATTAATATAAATATTAATAAATAATTGAAATTAGTTTATTTGATTGATATAATTTTGCTTAGTTAGGAAGAAGTTTATGAAAAAAAGAGTAATAATTATTATAAGTGTTATATTAATTGTTTTAGTTATGGTAGCAGTTTTATTTTCTATGAAAAAAGATGAGGTTACTGTTACTTATACAGAAGATGAAATAAAGTTTAAAGATGAATATGAAAAAGTAAATGGTATGGAATTATCAAGTGATTATGTTTTGAAGAATATTACTATACCTAATGATAATAATGTTGTTTACTTGAGTGATGATAATATTGTTGAAAAATTGACTAAAGGTACTAATGTTATATACTTTGGATGGGCTGATTGTAATTGGTGTAGGACAGCTTTACCAGTTTTATTAGATACTTTAAAAGAAAATAATATTGATACATTATATTATTATGATTTTAAAAGTTTAAGAAATGCTTATGAAAATGGTGATGAAGAAAAATCTAAAATTTATGAAAATATAATTAGTATTATTGGAAATGATATAAATACTTATTTTGATGAAGATAGTCCTAGAAAAGATATGAAGAAAATGTTAGTTCCAACTGTTGTATTTATAAAAAATGGTGCTTATATAGGATTACACTTTAAAACTGTAGATTCACAAGTGAATTCTACAGATGAATTAAATAAAGAACAAGTATTAGAACTAAAACATTCTTATCAATCTTTGATTGATCAAATTAATGCTAGTGTTTGTACTACTGATGAAGGATGTTAATCCTTCTTTTAAATTTTATGGAGGTATATTATGAATAATAAAGTTTTATATTTAAAATATTTATTTATTTTAATTTCTAATATATTAGTGTATATATTATGTAATTTTTATTTTGATACTTATAAATATATTCTTATGATACTTATAACAGTAGTTGTAGATATGTTTATATGTTATTATAAAAAAAAGAGTGAATTTAAGTTTTATTTAGATATTATATGTAATTTTATGGTAGGATTATTCTTATTAGTTTTTATAAAAAATCAATATGATTATATTGGTGCATTATTTTCTTTGTTTTTAGCTAATAATGTTGTTTTTATGAGAAGTAGAATTAGTGATAAGTTTTTTAAAAAGTTATTACAATATTTTCTAATATTTTTGTATACTTTAGTTTGTATTTTTATAAATGTATTTATATTTGTTAAAATTCATTAATAAATACTATGAATTATATATTATTTTTGATATTATAGAAGTTAAGGTGATATAAATGTTTGAATATATGGGAGATAGAATTAGCAATGCAATAAAGAATATTAGAGGTATGGGTAAGATTACTGAAGATAATATTGGCGATGCTATTAGAGAAATTAGAATGGCTTTGTTAGAAGCTGATGTAAACTATGAGGTTGTTAAAGAATTTGTTAGAAATGTTAAAGAGAAAGCTATAGGGATGGAAGTTAGTAAAAGTTTAAAACCTGATGAAGTTTTTATTAAATTGGTTAAAGATGAATTAGTTACTTTATTAGGTACTGATTATGTTCCTTTAGAAACAACTAAAAAACCGACAATTGTTATGATGGTTGGATTACAAGGTAGTGGTAAAACTACTACTGTGGGTAAGTTATCTAATATGTTAAGAAAGAAATATAAAAAGAATCCTTTATTAGTAGCTTGTGATGTTTATAGACCTGCAGCAATTGACCAGTTAGAAACAATTGGTAAAGAGCTTAATATAAAAGTATTTAGCGAAGGTAATATTAATCCTTTAGATATTGTAAAAGATGCTTTGGAATATGCTAAAGAAAATAATTATGATTATATTATTATAGATACAGCTGGAAGATTACATATTGATGAAAAATTAATGGATGAATTAGTAGAGATAAATGAATTTGCTAAGCCTGATGAAGTATTATTAGTAATTGATGCTATGATGGGACAGGACGCAATTAACGTTATTAAAGGGTTTAATGATAAATTACCACTAACTGGTGCAATATTGACTAAAATGGATGGTAATACTAAAGGTGGGGTTGCTTTATCTGTTAGACATTTGACTAATATTCCAATTAAATTTTTAGGTACTAGCGAAAAAATGGATGGATTAAGTGAATTTTATCCAGAAAGAATGGCTGAAAGAATATTAGATATGGGTGATATTTTATCTATAGCAGAAAAAGTTAATGATGTTATAGATGAAGAAGAAGCAAAAGATTTAGCAAAAAAAATAGGCAAAGGTAAATATGATTTAGAAGATTTTTTAACTAATTTAAAACAAATAAAAAAATTGGGACCACTTGAGAATATGTTAAAACTTATTCCTGGTGCAAGAAAAATGGGACTAAATAATATTAATGTAGATCCAAAAGATTTTGCTCATATAGAGGCTATAATATTATCTATGACTCCTTATGAAAGAAGACATCCTGAAGTTTTAAAAAATTCTAGAAAATTAAGAATAAGTAAGGGTAGTGGAAGAAGCGTTGAAGAAATTAATAGACTTTTAAAACAATTTGAACAAATGAAAGTTATGATGAAACAAATGAATAGTGGAAATTTTAAAATGCCATTTTAAAAAGGAGATTAGTTCTCCTTTTTTAGTATTTTTATATGTTTCTTCTCTTTTATAAGTCTTACTGATTCTCTTAAATTATAATATTCTAAAATCTTATTAGATAAAGATATCGTATTATTTTTAGATACTTTTACATCTTCTAACATTTTACCGAATAAATGTCTTTCTAGTTTTCTAAAATCTTTTATATTTAATATTTTTCTAAAATGGTTTCTTATACTATTTGTAAGCAACTTAATATCATTTTCACTATATAAATATAATTCATTTGGCATTTTTAGAAAATATAGTATTTCCTCATATTCGGTTTCTAATTCTTTAGGTAATTTTAATTTGTTATTTGTAATTTTTATATTCATTTCGGTTATATTATTGACATTAAACATAAATAAAATCTCCTTTTTGTGATTGATATAATAACATATATTTATTAAAAATGCAAAAAAATCAAAAAAGTGGGTTGACAATCAAAAAAAAATCGCATATACTTATATTAACCTAGAGATAATAGAAAATATAAATTTTATATTGGTGAGATGATTATTTGGTTATTTTATCATAGAAAGTCGTTTATGTATTTTTGTTAAATTTATATTTTTTAAATTTTGGTTTCTTGTATCGAGTATAGGGTTGGTATCAATTATTAATGTTATATTTGATTTATGAGAAAAACTGTTTTATTAGAAAATTTATTTATGTAAAGGATAAATAAAATCTTATCAAATCTAGGTATTGCAATTGTAATTGAGAAAGAAAACTCATAATGGTGAGATGTTGTACTAAATACTGATAATATTTAGTTAGCTAGAGGACTAGCTGTTACAATTTTTCTTAAACTCGAACCAATGGTATTATCAGTGCTATTGGTTTTTGTTTTCTATAAAATAGTATTTTTATACTAGTACAATATTTTTTAAATAACATACAATATCTTAGAAAGGATAGTGTATTTTTGTGAATAATTTTAGATGTGTTGATAAGCAAGATAATTCTATGATTTATAATGGTAATATGACTATGCCAGGAATGGAATGTCCAGTAGTTTATGAATGTCCAGTAGAAAGAGTTTGTCATAGAGAAATACATCATCATGTACCACATGTATGTCCTATTAATACAAGAGTAATAAATCATCATATTTATACTCATACTTATACTCCTGAATATACATGTTGTGAAGAAAATGAAAAATGTGATGTATATGAGGGACAATGTAATAATTTCTAAAAGTATCATTTTGGTACTTTTTTTCTATCTAGAAATATTATATAATTATTTTAGTTGATAATATAAGGAATTAATATATGAAATGTGATGAAATATTATATAGACTTTCTAAATCAAATTTTAGAAGTAGTTTTAAATTAAAAGAGAAAGATATTAATTATATTGATAAAATCGGATTAGATAAGGTTAGGGAACATGCATTTGATTTTATTAATAATAGATTAAAAATATTCGATGAAGTTAAAGATGGTAAACAAACTCCCATGCGTGGTCATCCAGTATTTATTGCACAACATGCAACTGCAACTTGTTGTAGAGGTTGTTTAGAAAAATGGTATGGAATCAGTAGAAAAAAAGAATTAAATGAAAAAGAGGTACATTTTATAGTTAATATTATTATGAAATGGATTGTAATAAATTATAAAAATAGTATATATTATAAATCAATTAATGAGGTGTAATGATAGAATTTTTATAAGTTTGTTCTTCATTAATTTGTTTTTTATTTTGAAAGTACTGTTAATTTAGTGCTTTTTTTTGTATAATTATAGTGGTGGTATAAATGGAAGAAAATAAACATACATACAAAGATTCATTAAAGGAGTTAGTACCTTACGTAATAATAATATTTACAGTAATACTTATTAGAAGTTTTTTATTTAGTCCTATTAAAGTAAATGGCACTAGTATGGTTAATACTTTACATGATGGAGATACAATGATATTAAATAAGATTAGTTATAAATTTAGTAATTTAAAAAGATTTAATATTGTAGTTATTAAGACTGAAAATTCTTATTTAATAAAAAGAATTATTGGGTTACCTGGAGAGAAAATAAAATATGAAATTAAAGATAATAAAGGTATTTTATATATTAATGGTAAAAAAATTAATGAAGAATTTATAAATGATGATACTAAAGTAAAAACTTGTAGTATAGATTCGGATTTGTGTAAAGATGGAATACTTATTTCTAAAGATAATTATTTTGTTATGGGTGACAATAGGGGAGATTCTATAGATAGCAGAATAATTGGTGTTGTACATAAAAAAAATATTACTGGTACTACTAAATTAGTTATATTTCCTATAAAAGATATTGGATTGGTAGAATAAACATAAAACTAGTAGCACTAATTTTTTGACAATAAAAAAATAATTAGCACTTAAATATTGTATAATTGTTGTTTTGAAAAATAGATAATGTAATATTTGTAAAAGTAAGGAGAATATATGAAAAAAATATATGTGATATTATTGCATACTAATACTATACCATCGAAATTGGTAAGATTTTTTACAAGATATAAGTATAGTCATGTTGCAATTTCTTTAAGTAGGAATTGTGATATATTATATAGTTTTGGAAGAAAAAAAATTGATTCAATTTTTAATGGTGGTTTTGTTATACAAAAAAAACAAGATGATTTTTTTAAAAAATTTAATAAAACAATATGTACAATATATGAGATTGATGTTAATGCAGAACAATTGCATACAATAAAAGAAATTCTTAATGATATGGAATTAAATTCTTTAAAGTATAAATATGATTTTATAGGAATTATTCCCAGATTCTTTGGAATACCTATTGTTATAAAAAATAGATATGTATGCAGTTATTTTGTGTCTGAAGTTTTAGAAAAAGCTCAGATTTATAAATTCAACAAAAAAGTGTGTCTTATTAAACCAAAAGATTTTGAAAATGTAAAAGGAAGTAGAAAAATATATAGTGGTCCTTATTGTTTATATTAAATGAAGAAATTGGGTTGAAATTGAATATAAATAATGAATATTTGGATAAGTTATATTTATTATAGTACTTTGTAGTTCTATAACAATATCTATTTTTATTAAAACTCCGAGAAGAACAAGTATCAAAGTATTATGCTTTTTTTTAGAAATGACAGTTAATTATCATTTATATACAATATTCTTTTGTGGCTTTAATCCGATGAGGTCACGATAGATTTACATTACTTTCTCCGTTACTAGCTTATGTTTGTTGATATGCTAAAAGTAAAAACAAAATATCGATGATAATAAGTAGTCTAATTCTTTTAGTAATGTTTATATTGTCATTTCATATTGGAATATGGTATTTTGATTTAAAAAGTATAATTGATTTATTGATTTTTTATAGGAACAGTCATTGTGTTATATGTCAATCCTAAAAATACTATTTATAGTTTAGTTATATCAATCTTATTAGCATTTATGATTAGAGTGGTATTATAATACTAATTAAGGTAAAATAAAATAGAAAGAAGTGATTAAAATGGATATGTATCAAAAAAGAAAAATCAGAGCAGAAAAGAAAAAGGATGATAGTCCAAAAAGTTTACCATCAGTCGGAATTAACTGGTTTCCAGGTCATATGCAAAAAACAAAAAGACAAATAGGAGAGTTATTACCACTAATTGATGTAGTGTATGAGTTAGTTGATAGTAGAATACCTTATTCTAGTAAAATAGTTGATATAGATAATACTATAAAGAATAAACCTAGAATATTAATTATGACTAAATATGATTTATGTGATAAAATTGAAACTGATAAGTGGATTAAATATTATGAAGAGATGGGATATAGTGTTGTTAGAGCTAATTTAAACACTAATGACTCTATAAAAGATATAATAAATTTAACTAATAAGATAATGTCTGATGTAAATAAGAAGAGAATTAATAATGGCTTAAAAGAAAAACAAATTAAAGCATTAGTAATTGGTATTCCTAATGTTGGTAAGAGTACTTTAATTAATAAAATGGCTGGTAAAAAAGTTAGTGATGTTGGAAATAGACCAGGTGTTACTAAGAATTTAGTGTGGCTTAAAACTAACAGTAATATTTTATTATTAGATACACCTGGTATATTATGGCCAAAATTTGATAGTCATAAAGTTGCGCTTAATTTGGCAAGTATGACTGCTATTAAACAAGAAATATTAGATAAAGATGAATTAGCTGTTTATATTTTAAATACATTAGAAAAGTATTATCCTGAAATATTGAAAACTAGATATAAAGTTAATAATATTGATGAAGATATTTGTATAACGTATGATATAATAGGTAAGAATATTGGTGCTATTATAAGTGGTGGAGAAATTGATTATAATAGAGTTAGTGAATATATATTAAATGATATAAAAAATGAATATATTAATAGAATTACATTTGATAGGATAGATGAATATGACATTAGAAACTGAAGAAAAAATAAAAAATATAAGAAAAATACTAATAGAGGATTTAGAATTAGTTAAATTTTTAGATAAAGAGAAATTTACTGTATTTTGTGTTAATATTACTAATAGTTTAAGATATAATAGAAGATTAAAATTATTAAGTATGAATGAAACACAAATAAGAAAAATGTTACAAAATTTAATTAATTTTTTTGATAATATTGGATTAACTAGATTAGATTTAATAAATGCATTATCTAATAATATAGGGATATTAGAAATAGTGAATTCTCCTGATTTTATAGATAAATACGTTTTGTTGTCTGTTGCAGAAAATGATAGAAATAATGCTAGAAAAAATATGTTAATTAATAATTCTAGATGTTTGAAAAAATCTATAAATGAAGTTTATGTTAGGTATAAGATTATAAAAGATTATAATAGGTTAGTATCTTTTAACAATATAATTGAAAATGGATATTATGAATTTATTAAATCATTTGTAAGGAATACTTATTACAATAATTTTGATAAACCATTTAATGAAAAAAAAGATTTACAAGATTTAATATCTGAATATCCTGTTGATTATGAATTTATTTCAGAATTGAAAAAATTAGATATAAATAAAAATGTTTCTTTGAATAAGAATGTACGTAATATGACTAAAGAAGAAAAAATAAAGTATGCAATAGATAACTATTATAAATTTAAAAATATTGATGACTTTTCTAAATATTCAGGAATTTCTAGTAGTTCTATACAGAGATATTTAAAAGAGGATTCAAAAATGTTTGTGGATTCTAAAAAATATAATGAAATTACTATGTGGTTGAATAGAGCTAAAGCAGAAGGATTAAGTCGTGGAGGGATTAATTCTCAAAATAATAATGAATTTATAAAAGATGAAGTAGGTAAGTTTTGTGGAAGTAGAAAAAGATAAAATTGATTTATTATGTTATGAAAAACAATTGTATGAACAAGGAATTGAACTAATTGCTGGAGTTGATGAGGTAGGGAGAGGACCTTTGATTGGCCCTGTTGTTGCTGCTGCAGTAATATTGCCTAAGAATTATAAATTAGAAGGTTTAACTGATTCTAAGAAATTAAGTGAAAAAAAGAGAGATGTTTTTTATCAGATTATAAAACGAGATGCAATAAGTATTGGAGTAGGTGTTATTGATGAAGTTAAGATAGATGAAGTAAACATATATGAGGCAACTAAACTTGCTATGAAAGATGCTATAAGTAAATTGAAAATCAAACCTGAACATGTACTTATTGATGCTATGCCACTTGATATAGATATTCCTACAACTAGTATAATAAAAGGTGATGCTAAAAGTGAAAGTATTGCTGCTGCTAGTGTTATAGCAAAGGTAACTAGAGATAGTATGATGTATGAATTAGATAAAAAATATCCGATGTATGGATTTGGAAATCATAAAGGATATCCAACTAAAAAGCATATTGAAGCGATATATGAATATGGTTTAATTCCTGGATATAGAAAGACATATGCACCTATAAAAGATATAGTAAAGGAGAAATAATATGGGATTATTTGATAAATTTAAAAATGTTTTTAAAAAAGAAGAGAAAAAAGATATTGAAGTTTATGATAAGGGGTTAGAAAAAACTAGAAAAGAATTTGTTAATGAACTTAATTTACTAGGTATAAAATATACCAAAGTTAGTGAAGAGTACTTTGATGAATTAGAAAGTTTGCTTATTAAAGCTGATATAGGTGTTAATACTGTATTTAGTTTTTTAGATAGATTAAAAAAACGTGTTAAACATGAAAATATTACTGATACTGAATTTTTAAAAGAAGTTATTGTTGATGAATTGTTTATGATATATGTTGAGGGTGAGAATTTATCAGATAAAATTAATATGAGTGATGAAGGACCTACAGTTTTACTTTTTGTTGGAGTGAATGGGGTTGGAAAAACTACAACTATAGGTAAGCTTGCTAATAAATATAAAAAAGAAGGTAAAAGTGTAATGTTGATTGCTGGGGATACTTTTAGAGCTGGTGCCGTTGAGCAATTGAAAATATGGGCAGATAGAACAGATTCATTATTCTTTGGTAAGGAAAACATTGATCCTGCGGGTGTAGTTTATGAAGGACTAGAAATTGCTAAAAAAGAAAAAGTTGATATAGTTTTAATAGATACTGCTGGAAGATTACAAAATAAAGTAAATTTAATGAATGAACTTGAGAAAGTTAATAAAGTTATAGGAAAATTAATACCTAATGCTCCTCATGAAACTTTGCTTATAATAGATGCTACAACTGGACAAAATGGTATATTACAAGCAGAGAGTTTTAGAAATATAACTAATATTACTGGTATAGTTTTAACTAAATTAGATGGTACTGCTAAGGGAGGAATAGTACTTGCTATTAAAGAAGATGTACATATACCTGTAAAATTTATAGGTTTAGGAGAAGGTATAGATGATTTAAAATCTTTTGATATTGAAGAATATATTTATGGATTATTTAAGGATATGATGTAATGGAAGAAAGAGATTATTTAATTACTTTATTTGAATATTATAAAAGTTTGTTAACTAATAAACAAAAAGAGTATTTTATAGATTATTATTATGACAATTTAACTATGGAGGAGATTGCTATTAATGATAATATATCTAAAAATGCTGTTAGTAAACAAATTAAAATAATTAAAGATAAATTAAATTTTTATGAAGAAAATTTGAAATTATATAATAATAGTTTAAATATAAAGAAAATTATTAAAAATAAAGAATTATTAGAACAAATTATTGAATATATCTAAATGATATATTTTTTTATATTTTAAAACCTCATTTCTATTTGAAACGAGGTTTATTTTAATCAACTACATTGATTTTAACTGTTTTTGTTTTACCTTGGTATTTAACCGTGCATGTAAGTTCATTACCATTTAATGTGAAATTTGGACCTTCAACTTCGCTAATGATATTATTATCATCTTTATCTTGAACTTGTATTAAACTTGATAAAGTATTTGAATTTTTCATAGTATCATATTCTTCACGAGTTATTGATTGTTTTAATGCTGTTATAGTAAAAACATTTGATTCAGTAGGTGTTGTTATAGGTTCAGTTGTTTGTTTTGTTGGTTTTACTTCAATATTTACTCCTGATGAATCACATCCATTATAGTTGGTGTAAGTTGATTTAATAGTTATTTCGGTTTTGTCTAATATTATTCCATTGTATGTATATTTTGTATCAGTTGTTGTAGTTAAATAAGTTCCATTTAGATATATTGAGTAGCCTACATTACCTAATATTTCACTATTTCTGGAGATAGTATAATTTAAGTATTTATCTCCCCAATATTTATATACATTATTGGCAAACTTTTCTTTTAGGAATGCACTATCTAATGCTTTTGGAGTAGGTATTCCTTTCCATGTAATTGTTATTCCAGTATCTGTACTTGTATAGTTTAAATCACTTGGATTATCTAAAGTACTAAATGTTGTTGATGTTTCAGTAGGTTGAGAACCTTTTTTAAACATCTCTGTTGATCTTAAATTTTCTGGAGTTGCTGGACTTGCAAGTTCTAATGGGTCTGTACCAATTTCAACTTCTGCTGTAACAATTGTTGTTGGTTTTTCCCAAACGGAATTAGGTTTTAAAATTTTACTTCCTAATATTTTACTTATTGCACGTCTTTGTGAAGAACCTTCACTGTTGGATAAGTAATATTCTTTTGTAACTTCATCATAACCGTACCATAATGATATACAGTAATCAGGAGAATATGTTAATTGCCATGAGTCGCCAATTATGTTACCTGTTATTCCTTTTGCTTTTTTATATGCTGAATCAACTGTTGAAGTACCAGTTTTACTTGCAACGTCTGTACCACTAACTGTACCAGTCGCAACATTATTACTAGTAACAGCATATTTAAGTACCATATTTATCATATATGCTGTAGATTCTTCCATGGCTTTAACTTTTTTAGGTTTAACCGTATATGTTTCTCCAGAATTTGTATATTCTATTTTTGTAAAACTATATGGTTCTATATATGTTCCACCTCTTGCAAATGTTGCATATGCTGCAGCCATTTGTAATGGATTAACACCATCAAATCCTCCGATACTATGTGATTCGTTAATGTAACCATTTTCGTATTGAGGAGTAATTCCTAAGTTTGTAACGAATTCTTTAATTTGTTCTTGACTTAATTGTTGGAAAGTATAAAGGGCTGGTATATTTCTACTTGATGCTAGAGCAGTACGAGCAGTCATTACACCTTTATAACTGTTATCCCAGTTTTTAATGTTTCCGCCACCACTATAAGTGAATGTATCGTCGACAACTGTATTTCCTGGAGACCAATTTAAATATTCAAATGCTGGACCGTAGTCAAATATTGGTTTTGCGGTACTTCCTGGATGTCTTTTTATCATAGTTGCATAATTATAACTTCGTTCTGATTTTTTATTTCTTCCTGCTCCAATTGCTGTAATACTACCGTCATGAACATCTATTACTGTCATCGCTGCTTGTACTTTATCATTTTTCCAAGTATATCCATCACCGTTATATATGCCTTCAATAACATCTTGTTTTTCTGGATCTAGAGTTGTGTAAATGGTCATTGAAGTAGTTGCAGGATCATTTCCAGTTCTATTTATTACTTCTTTTACTACTGTATCAATATATCCTTGATATTTATTTACAGTTTTTCCTGTAGAAACTAATGTACTTTCTAGAGGAATACTTCTAGCTAAATCTCTTTCTTCTTTATCAATATATCCATGTCTATACATTAAGTTTAGAACTAGATTACGCCTTGATTCAGCTGTTTTAGGATGGCTATATGGATCATAAGCATCTGGGGCTTGGAACAATCCAGCAATAGTTGCTGCTTCAACAAGGGATAATTCACTAGAACTTTTGTTAAAGTATTTTTGACTAGCTTGTTCAACACCATATGCGCCACTTCCTAAATATGGCATATTTACATAAAATTCTAATATTTGCTCTTTTGTATAGGCTTTTTCAACTTTGAATACAGACATATATATATCTGTAAATTTTCTTATTATTCCTTTAATACCACTTCTTGCTTTATCAGAGTAGGCATTTTTTACAACTTGCATTGTGAGTGTTGAACCACCACCTGCATTTGAGTGTCCAATTAATTGTCCTGCAACAGCTTTTGAAAATCTTGCTAGGTCAATTCCATTATGTTGGAAGTATCTTGAATCTTCTGTTGCAACAATAGCATCAATTAATACTTGTGGTAGTTCTTCATAATTTACTAACTCTCTATTTTCAGTACCAAGTCTTGCAAATTCATTACCACTTTTATCTAATAAAACACTTGATTCTCTACTATATAAGTTACTTGTATCAAATTTTGGAGAATTAATGATTATATATAAAGTAAAAATTATTCCGATAGTTAGACAAAAAATTAAAAATAACATAAATAGTATTAATATTTTTTGTCCTAAACCGCCTTTTTTATATTTTAATTTTAATTTATCAGCTTCGAATTTAGCAACTTTAGCATTATTTCTTATTTTAGCTTTAGTTCTTTCTTTTCCTTTATATTTATATACATTAGTTAAATCAAGTTTTTCATTTTCTAATTTTTCTATTTCTTTATCTAATTTTTCTTTGTTTCTTTTTTTAGGTAATTTAACTTTATCTTTCTTTGTATAAGTTGTTTTTTTCATTTACTTATCCTCCTTAAAATAAACTTTATCTATTACTTTAATGTAATCTAATGCAGGTCTTATTCCTTCTTTAATAATATATCCTTTTTCTTTTATATAATCATATGGAATACTTTTTCTTTCATTATTTTTTATAAAATCAATAATATCATTTCCATCTAATAAATAATATAAACTATTTATTTTTATAATCAAAAAACTTATTCCTTTATGATTAATAATTCTTTTCATATGTAATAATTGATGATCATGTAAGTTAGATAATGGAAAAGAAGTTTTATTTAATGTTTCTTTAGCGTCAAAATCTATATATTTTCCTTTATATATACCATTATAGTCTAAAGTACTAGGTACTTTATAATAACCTTCTAATATTTTATTTTTTTTATAATCAACATTACATACTAAGATAGGTGTTGGTTTTTTATATATTATTGCTATATCATTTTCTATATAATATTCATTGCTTAAGTTTATTAAGTTTTCTAATTTCATACCTCTGTTTTTATGAGGTATACTTCTTTTATATTCTTTATTTATACTTCCAGGATATAACACACACATCACCTTATTTAATTATATAATATAAATAATCTATTTTCTATATAAATAGTTACAAATTTGCATTATTTTACATTATTTTATATAATTATATTGGGTGAACGAATATTATGAAAATAGAATCATCAGATTTGACAAATATTGCTGTAAGAACTAGTCAGTATCCTACAGATATGAAAGATGAATTTTTACTTGTTGGTAAAAGTAATGTAGGTAAGAGTAGTTTTATAAATACTATACTTTCTAGAAAGAATTTTGCTCGTACTAGTAGTAAACCAGGGAAGACTCAGACATTAAATTTTTATTTAGTTAATGATAAGTTTTATTTAGTTGATGTACCTGGATATGGTTACGCAAACGTTTCTAAAAGTACTCAAAAGAAATTTGGTTTAATGATAGAAGAATATTTGACTAAAAGAGATAATTTAAGAATGGTATTTATGTTAATAGATTTTAGACATAAGCCTGGTGAAAATGATATTTTGATGTATGATTATTTAAAATATTATAATTTACCTGTATGTTTAATTGCTACTAAATATGATAAAGTTAAATCTAGTCAAAAAGATAAGCAAGAAAAAATTATTAAAGAAACTTTAAAGATTAAAGAAGAAGATAGTTTAGTGTTATTTTCTAGTATTACTAAAAAGGGTAGAGAAGAAGTATATAGACAGATTGAAAGCAGACTTAGTTAAATGCTTTTTTTCTTGCAACAATCTAAATTTTATTATATATTAAATACAGATAGGATATGATTTTATGAATAAAAAAGGATTTACATTGATTGAGTTACTTTCTGTTATTGTGTTGATAGGATTGATACTCGGAATAGCAACTACGGGTGTTATTAGAGGACAGAAGAAAGCTAAAGAAAGAACACTTGCTACTAAAATAAAGAATATAGAAAAAGCATCAATAGTTTATGGACAAAATCATAGGGAAAATTTTGTTTCTGTCAATTCGGGTTATTGTGAAAATATAGATAATTGTAAATATTATGATGGAGTAATTACTGTGTCAACTTTACTTGGTGAGGATGATGGTAATGGACCTTATATTAATGCAGATGATAATAATAATATATTAAACCCAACTGATACTAGTAAAAATATGAATGCTTGCGAAATACAAATATATCAAAAATATGGAAAAATATATGCGGTTTATGATAAAAACAAGATAATAAATGGAGATACTAAATGTTGGAAATAAAAAATTGAATCTATTTTGTTAGACTCAATTTTTTTTCTTCTTCTTTACTTAACATTGCAAAGTAATCAGAATAAATATTAATTCTGTTATCCAAATTATATTCAGTAATAATATTTCTATATTCTTTTAATAAATCTTTCTTTCTTGTTGCATCTGCATTAAATCTATTTAGTTTAGCGTTAGTATCTAAAAGTATTTGTGTTGGAATGATAACTTCTTGATTTTGAAAGAATGGTTTAGGATTATCTATTGCTATTAATGTTTCAACAATATGTGGTACATCATTATCATTTATCATATAAGTGTCGTCATCTTCAATATTATTATCTTGGATATAATGTTCTACATCAGGAAGAATTCCCATAGCAAAATAAGGACATATTGGTTCATCACTAGGTAAATATAAAAACTTAGTAGACTTAGAATTATACTTTTTATTATCGTTGTTTTTTAAAAATTCTTCTTTATCAAAATTGATGCAAGCATATTTAAAATCAGATAAACTTCCTAATTTAGAAAATATACGACTTTTAATTAAAACTTTATAGTAATTTATAAATTTGATATTACAATCTTCTCTCATATCAAACTCTATTATTTTTTCAAATTTATCACTTATAACATTTAATAATTCATAACTAGATATATGTTCAGTAGCATTAATGTTTAAAATGTCTTCTCTAAATGATTTTAAAGCATCATTAAAAATGTTTTTTGTATCTATACCTAGCATATGAGCTAAATTTCTTGATTTTATTTCTAGTTCTATTTCTTCATTGTTGCTGAAAGTAATATTATACTTATTATTATTGTAGGATTTATTAAATAAATCAATAGATTTTTTTAATGCTTTCATGGCTTCTAAACAATAATTTTCTCCTGGATTTGGTGTTCTGTTTGCCCATAAGTTTACGTAACTTAATTCTTTTCTTGTTATCATTATTTTTATTTTCTCCCCTCAAAACATGATGGTTATATTATCATAATCTATTATAAAATGCAAATATATTGTTAAAATTGTTTTAATATGTTAAAATAATTTCGTTAGTTAAAGGGAGTGATACTATGCGTAAAACGGTATGTTTAATTGGTAGACCTAATACTGGTAAAAGTACATTATTTAATAGGTTAATAAATGAAAAAAAATCTATTATTGCTGATATGCCTGGGGTTACTAGGGATAGAATATATGGTATAGTAAATTATAAAGATAAAAGTTTTAATTTAATAGATACTGGGGGAATAGATTTAGAGGTTAAAGATTTTAATCAATCTATAAAAATTCAAGCGGAACTTGCTATGGAAGAAAGTGATGTAATTGTATTTGTTGTAGATGGTAGGGAAGATTTAACTTTAAATGATTTAAAAATAAGAGATTATTTATTAAAATCTGATAAAAAAGTTATTGTTGCAATTAATAAAATAGATGATAAACATCATGAAAATAATATTTATTCTTATTATGAATTAGGTCTTGATAATATGATTATGATTAGTGGAGAACATAAAAGAGGAATAAATGAATTATTAGATTGTATTACTGAAGACTTTAATCCTTATACAACAGAAGAAAATGATAGTGATATTAAATTTAGTATAATTGGTAGACCTAATGTTGGTAAAAGTAGTTTAGTGAATGCTATATTAAATGAGGAAAGATGTTTAGTAAGTAATATAGCTGGAACTACTAGAGATTCATTAGATACTAAATTTAGTTACGAAAAAAGAAATTATACTATTATAGATACTGCTGGAATGAGAAAAAAAGGTAAAGTATATGAAGAAGTAGAAAAGTATAGTTTAATAAGAAGTTTAAAATCTATAGAACGTAGTGATGTATGTGTTGTTGTTATTAATGCAGAAGAAGGTATTATAGAACATGATAAACACATAGTTAGTTATGCAATAGATGCTGGGAAAGCAATAGTATTAGTAGTTAATAAATGGGATACTGTTACTGATAAAGATCAAGCTATGAAAAAATGGACAAAAGATATTAGAGCACATTTTCAATTTGTTCCATATGCAAATATAGTATTTTTAAGTGCTAAAACTAAATCAAGAATACATACATTAATGCCTGAAGTAATTAAAGCATATGAATCTAGTACTAAAGAAATAAAAACTAGTGTATTAAATGATGTTATAAGAGATGCTTATATGTTACACATGCCACCTAGTTATAAAGGAAAAAGACTTAAAATATATTTTGTTAACCAAAGTGGAATTAAACCACCTAAATTTACTTTTAGTGTAAATAATAAAGGGTTAGTACATTTTAGTTATGAAAGATATTTAGAAAATAAAATAAGAGAATCTTTTGATTTAGTTGGTACACCTATAATAATTCAATTTAAAAATAAAAATGGTGAATAATGAAATATACATTTGATGATATTGATATAGATGTTATTATTGAAAGAAAGAAAATAAAAAATATATATTTTAGAATAAAAGAAGATTTAAAACTTTATGTTAGTTGTGGATATTTATGTAGTGATAAATATATAGAAAAGTTACTTAATGTTAATAAGAATAGTATTATAAGAATGTATAATAATATGTTAAATAAAGTAAATGTAAAAAATGATATATATTATTTAGGTAGTAAGATGAATTATATATATGGTGATAAAATATATATTGATGGACTTAATATATATGGACCTAGTGTAGAAGATATAAATAACTATTTGGAAAAGAATAGTTTAAGTATATTTAAAAATAGATTAGATAGATTGATGATACAGTTTGATGATTTACCAAAATTCAGATTAAGAATAAGACATATGAAAACTAGATGGGGTGTATGTAATAAATCAAGTATGACTGTTACATTAAATACAGAACTTATACATAAAGATGTTAGTTTGATAGATTATGTTATTGTTCATGAGTTATGTCATTTTAAATATATGGATCATAGTAAAAACTTTTGGTTGGAAGTAGAAAAATATTATCCATATTATAAATTAGCTAGGAAAAGATTAAAATAGAAAGGATTCTTATATGAAATATAGTAAAAAGGATAGATTAAAAGCATTTAAAAATTTAATGGATAGAAGTGAATCTAGTATTAAAAGTATTGTAATAGATTCGCCAACTAGTGAAGAATATAAAAAAAGACGTGATGAGAGGGAAAAGAAACTTATATTAAAATATGATGAAAATATTGAAAATATAAGTAATGTAAGTTTTTATGATTAATAGTGTTAATAATGAAAAAATAAAAAAGTATAGTAAATTATTGCAAAAAAAATATAGAGATGAATCTAATTTGTATTTAGTATCTACAGATCATTTAGTTAGGGAAGCTATTAAGGAAAGAAATGTTGTTGATATATTTTTACTTGAAAATAAAGAAAATTATTATGGTAATGTTACTATTGTTACTGAAACTGTTATGAGAAAATTAACTAATTTAAAAACTTTACCAAATGTTGTTGCAGTTGTGCAAAAGAAAAAAGAGGAAAATATTAAAGGTAATGTAATATTACTAGATGGTGTTCAGGATCCTGGTAATGTAGGTACTATTATTAGAAGTGCTGTTGCATTTAATATAGATACTATTGTTTTTGGCAATGGCACAGTTGATGTTTATAATGAAAAAGTATTACGTGCTAGTGAAGGTATGATTAATAATATTAATATAATAAAAAAAGATTTAGTAGATGTAATTATGGAATTAAAAGTTAATGGATATGAAATAATTGGTACTAAGGTTGATGGTGGTACTGATATTAAGAATATTAAATCTAAAAAATTTGCTTTATTAGTTGGTAATGAAGGTAATGGAGTGAGTAAAGAATTACTAGATTTATGTGATGTATTTGCATATATAAAAATGAATGATAGTTGTGAAAGTTTAAATGTAGGTGTGGCTACTAGTATAATAATTCATGAATTAAATAATTAAAAAATTGATGAAAAACTATTGATATCCAATGTAATAAATGGTATATTACTATTAGGGTAGTAATACCGATTATAAATTTACGGTTCATAAAAAAGATGAAAACAAGGCTGTATAACTTCTCTCCCGACCTCGAAATTTTGTTCGGGGGGGGGGGGTTATAAGAAGTAAAATATATAGTCTTTTTTGTGTATTAAAAAATGACAAATTATTTGATTTAAGTATGTTTTAACATAAGTGCAACAAGCACGTTGAAGAAAATATATTTATCATAATAATATTGTCAAAATAAGAAGGAGTGTGATGATATGAATCGTAAACAAAAAATAGTAGTTAGTATAACAGGGATATTTTTAGTGCTAATGATATTAGTAGGACTAACATATGCATACTTTTTAACTAAGATAACTGGAAATACTAATTCAAAATCAATAAGTGTAACGACAGCAAACTTAGCAATAGTATATGAAGATAATAGTGCTGAGATATTAGGAAAAGACTTAATATTAGAACCAAACAGTGAAAAAGAGATTGGTACTAAAACATTTACAGTTACTAATAAAGGTAATGCAAAAACAAGCTATGTAGTAGTAATAGATGAAACAAAAATAACAAACGCAACAGATGGAACAACAACTACATTTGAATCTAATGATTTTAGATATACGTTAACTTGTGTTAGGAAAAATGGTAAAACATGTAATGGAGAATCAATTCAAAGTATATTTCCGATTCAAGGTGGTTTTTTAGTTTCAAATAGCATATCAGTTAATGATGTTCATTCATATGTTTTGACAATGTGGTATATAGATACAGGAATAGACCAAACAAATGACATGAATAAAAGATTAGAAGCAAGAATAAATATAACAGATATAACACAAATGGAAAATCCATATTCGGGTAACACAAATAGTTTAGCATATAATATAATAGAGAATGCTAAAAATCAAACAAATGGTACTGAAATGTTAACTGTTCCTAAAACTAATGTTTACGAAAAATCTAGTTTTATAGAGAATGAGGGAACGCATGTTGCAACAAATCAAGAATTTTTTAGTTGGACAGGTGTTACATATGGTGATACTTTGGAAGAAGCCAAAGAAGGTTTAAACACTTTAGAAGTGGATAATGAAGATGTTGTAAATTGTAATATTGTTAAGGGAAAAAATATTTATAGTGACGATGATTTTGTTAATACATCTTCTAAAGTAATTGATTGTACAGGTGAAGGGGTTCCAATATTAGTTGGATCTTCTGAAAAAACTATGAGTATTTCTACAGACGATTATGGTACGAGTTATTATTATAGAGGAAATCCTATAGATAATTATGTTAATTTTGCAGATATGTGTTGGAGAATTGTTAGGATACAAGGAGATGGAAGTATAAAATTAATACTTGAGGATCAAGATACAACTTGTAATAATGCAAATTTTAATGGTAATTGGAAAATTGGAAATAAACGTTTTGGTTATACATTATATAAAGAGGGGACGGTTTCAACATTGGATGGCACTAAAACTAATACAAAAGATATAGTTATATTAGATTATTTGTTTGGCGAAACTAATAGTGGTGATTCAATGGCAACAATATTTAAAAATTTTCAAGAAACTAAGTTGTCTGGGTATTTAGATAAATTAAAAAGTGGTGATTGGTGTTATAATGATAATTCATACCATTTTGTAGATGATAAAAAAGTTTTAATCGGTTCTAGTAGGTTATTGTTAGATAGCATGATTTTAGGAGAACAACCAACGTATGAAGTTCTTGAACAATTTGTGAATAAAAATGGTACTTTAAAATGTACTGGAAAAAAATTAAGTAAGTATGCTGATAACACTACTGATATGTATGTTGGGACTGTAACGGCAAATGAGGTTATTTATGCAGGAGCAAATCAAAGCGCTAATCCTGACATATATTTAATAAATAATTTTCAAAGAAATAATAATTATTCGTTTACTACTTTGACTCCTTATTTATCTTTTATGGATGATGAATTAATTGCTTATGCGATTGGTGTTCAATCTTATACATTGACAGGTAGTACTTTACATGATGTATCTGATGAATATGAAGCAAATAGACCAGCTATTACTTTAAAATCAAATATATCTATTTCAGGTGGAGATGGTACACAAAAAAATCCTTATACGATTCAATAAAATTTGATTAAAAGTACTAGATTTATGGTGCTTTTTTTAGTATAATTTTGTTAGTATGGTAGTGATAGTATGAACGTTAAAAAAATTTTTATTTTGTTAATTAGTTTTATTGTATTTATTCCTTTTTGTAATGCTTTAGAAACGAAACGAGAAATTAATCCAGAATGGATTAAGTATATAAAATTAAGTTATGAAGAAAAAATAAAGTATGAAGCAATTCCTGAAAAATATATATATGTCTATAATGAAGATAATATTAGTAATATAAAAAAGTACAATTCAAAGAGCAAAATATTAAAAAAAGCTTTGCCAACTTATTATAATCTAGATAATTTGGAAAATAAGAGATATGTTAATTCTTCAAGTAAAGACCAAAAATCTTTAGGTTTATGTTGGGCTTTTGCTGCTATTGGAAGTGTAGAGTCAAATGTTCTTCATAATGGCATTATGGGAATTGACGAAATGATAAATAAATGTGATGGTAATCAAGATTCTATATATTGTAAATATAAAAATGATGAAGAAATAAATGAAAAATATAAGAACAATCTTATGAATGACAATGCAACATTTTCTGAGAGGCATGTAGATTATGTTTTGACAAAACCTTCGGAAGCAAAAGCTTATGATAGAGATGGGTTGTATGAAGCTATACTTGAAAAATATAATCCTTATAATACAAATAGAAGATTTGGAGAAGGGGGATCTTTTGATACAGCAGCTAGATTATTTGGATATGGTATAGGACCTTATAGAACTTTAAATGAATGGGAAAAATATAACACAAATCTTATTCCTGTTTCGCTATATCAACTTTATGACAGTGTTTCTGATTTGTACCAAGTTACAGACTATTATAATTATCCGAGTATGCCTAAAAATCAAACTTTGAAAGAAGAGTGGATGAGAAATTTAAAAAATTATATTATGAAGTATGGTTCTGTTTATGTTTCTACAGTAGCTCCTCAAATTTCTTCAGCTCATGCCTGTTATTATTATGATACAAAATATAATGTGGATGGGCAAAAAAAATATATTAATTTAATTAATTATGATGGAAAGTGTGGAAAGGGTTCAATCGGTGGACATGCAATGCAGATAATCGGATGGGATGATAACTATACTTTCGGTTATTGTAAGGCTGATAATTACGCTAAAGATTATACTAAAGAATATTGTGAAAGTAATGGTTATACTTGGACAGAAGGAAAAGGTGCATGGATATTAAAAAATTCTTGGGGGACTACAAGAACTTATCCTTATTTATCTTATATTTCTAGTTTTTATAGTATAAGCGGTGTAAGAACTGTAAGTATTTCTGATTATGATAATTCTTATAATAATGTTAACAATAATAACAAATATGATTATTCTTATGTTTCAAATAATGGTAAAAAAGCTACAATGTATATTTATAAATATACAAAAACTAAAAGTCCAGAGTATTTGACTAAGATAAATGTAAAATATAATACTACTAATACTCCATATAGTGTTTATATTAGTAACGATAATATTAATTATGAATTAGTAGATTCTGGAACTGTAGATTACCCTGGTTTAAGAACATATTATATTGATAATTATAAATTGACAAATAAAGATTTTTATATAAAAGTAATTAATTACAGTGCTTCTTATGTAAATGCATTTACTAAAAATGAATGTACTATTTTAAATAATTGTGATGATAAGGCTACACTAGAGAGTACAACTGATAAAGAATTATATAATGAAGATAATAAAACTTTTAAAATATATACTAAAACTAGTAATATAAAAAGTGGTAGTAAAATAGATTATAAAATATTAAATAGTAATGGAATTGATGTTACTAATTTATTTAATGATATTCCAACTACTTATGTTATAAGAAATAGAGATTATTTAACGATAACTGCTAAAAATAAATTGGATTCTGGTTGGTATACATTAGTTTCGACTTATGAAGATATAAAACATGAATATAATTTTGCTGTAGGAGATAGTCAAATTTATTTAAAATTAGACAAACCAGATAGATTGTTTGTTGATGACAAAACTTATAAAATTAATTACAGTTTATCTACTACTGTTGGTGTAGATGAAATGATTTGGAGTACTAGTGATGATTCTATTGCAACAATAGATGATAAAGGTATACTTAATATAAAAAATAATGGAAAAGTAAGAGTAAAACTTACATTAAAAACATTTAAAGGTGAAATTAGTGATGAAATAGAAGTAATTATTTATAAAAAAATAAATGATATCAATGATTTTGTATCTATGTATGGAACTAACAAAGCTTATTATTTAAATGTTGATTTAGATTTTAAAGATTTTAATTTTAATAATGTTTCTGATAGAAGTTTTAGTGGAGTGCTAGAAGGAAATTATCATACGATACAAAATATTAATATAGATGATGAATATGGTGGAATTTTTAGCAAAATAGATAATAGTCAAATATCTAATATTAAAATTGTAGATTCTTCTTTTAGGGGAACTTTAGCATCTGGTTCTATAGCTGGTTTTGCAGACAATTCTAAGATATTAGGAATTTATAATACTTCTAAAATTTTTGGTTTAGATGCTGCTGGAGGAGTTATAGGATTAGGAATAGATACTGATTTTAGTGAATCATATAATGGTGGTAATATAGTTGTTGAATCTGATAAAACTACTTTATATTCTGGTGGAATTGTAGGAAGACTAATTGGTGGAAATATAACTAATTCTTATAATGAAGGGAATGTACAAGTTGTCAGTAATTTAGAAGATGAGACAGTTAATATTTATGCTTCAGGTATTTTAGCAAAAACAGAAGAAAGTCATATTGATTATTCATATAATAAAGGTTTAATCGAAGTTAATGTTAAATCAGGTAAATCATATATTTATAAAACAGGTTTAACAAATGATTTTAATTATATTAGCAATTCATATTATTTAAAAGATACGACTTATACCGTAATGGATGAATCATTTGAAAAAACAAGTGAAGAATTAAAGCAAAAAGGTACTTTTTATAATTGGAATTTTAATAAAATATGGAAAATAGTTGAAGGAAAGGGTACACCAATGTTACAAAAATTTCCTATTAGTGTTACTAATGTACAATTTGATTTATTTAGTAAAACATTAAATACAAATTATGAATATGATTTTACTTATGAAATATATCCGTTAGGTTCTACAGATGATGTAGTAATAAAGAGCGAAGATGAAAGTTTATTTATTATAGAGAATAATAAAATAATTACTAAAGATAAAATTGGTTCTAGTTATGTAACATTTATAGTTCAAGATAAAAAATATACATTTCCTATAAATGTAGTTAATTTATTTAATATTGATTATGATAAAACTTTAACTGGTGGATTTGTGGATATTAATATGGATTATAAATATTATTTGGATAAATTAGATAATCAATTTATTAAATTAGAATATAGTATTAATGATATAAATAATAGTCAAAGTTTTGAGAAGAATGTTATAAGTGATAAATATAGTATTAGAATTGAAAATACTGGAGTATTACATTTAAAACTCTATGTATGTGATGATAATTCATGTAAAAATATTTATGATAATAGTTTTAATATAGATAATATAGATAAGATTAGACCTAAAATAGATATTTATCCTGATAATATAAATAAAACTATAAGAATTAATATAAGTGATGAAAATGGATTAAGTCCTTATAATAAGTATTTGTATGGTTTAAGTTCTTCTGATAAAATTAATCCAACTAAATTTAGTAATTATAAATTAAATGAAACGTTTAAGGATTTAAGTTTGAGTAATGAAAATTATTATTTGTGGATAAAGAATGTTTACGATAATCCTGGTAACGGATTATGTGATGATAATTATTGTATATATAAGTTAGAGTTAGAAGATAATTTTTATAACTTATATTATTATGATGAAGATAGTGTAACGTTATTAAAAAAAGAAAGATTATTAGAAAATACTAAGATTGTTCCTTCATTTAATGCTACTAAAAATAATACACAAGATTTTGATTATGAATTTTTATATTGGAGTGGTTATATTAGTGGTATGAAATTGACTAAAGATACAACTTTAATTGCTAAATTTAAAGGATATTTTAGGGGACTTAGTAGTAGTAAATATTTAGTGCATGATGGTATGATAACTAACATAAAGGCTGATAAAATTAATAATAGAGTAAGCGTTAATGATTTTAAATCTAATATTAATGTTAGAGAAGATTATAATTTTTATAAAGATGAGTTAATTAATCCTGAGTTTATTAGTACTGGTATGTTGTATAAAAGTAATTATAGAACTTATAAGATAGTTTTGATGGGTGATGTTACAGGTGATGGTGTTATTAAGATGAACGATGTAATGAAAATTGCAAGTCAGTTAGTTAATGGTAATGTTCTATATGATGAATATTTAATAGCTGGAGATGTTACAGGGGATAATAAGGTTAAAATGAATGATGTTATGAAAATTGCAAGTGGACTTGTAAATGGAGGTAGTCTATGAGAAAAAAGTATTTATTAATTATTATTTGTTTAATTTTATTTAGGGCTAGTGTAAATGCGACTAGTTTAAGTGTTGGATTAAGTTGTCCTGGTACAGCTTATCCCTCAACTACTGTTAGTTGTACTATATCATCTTCTGTTGGCGATGGCATGATAAATGGTATTAATGCTAATTATTCTTTTAGCAATGCTTCTTATCAAAACTTTACTGCTGGTGGTGGTTGGAATGTTTATAATAGTACTTCTAATGGATTTGCAATAGGTAATACGAATGGTTCTAGCGGTGGAACACTTGGAACGTTAACAGTTTTAGTTAATGGAGATGTTGGAGCGAGTGCAACAGTCAGTTTAGTTGGTATTGGTGCTAGTGATACTAATTTTGAAGATGTATCAACAAGTAATAGAAGTGCAACAATAAATATTATAGAAAAACCAGCACCTGTTACAACTACTAGAAAAAAAGTTGTTTACTTAAGTGATTTAAGTGTTAATGGTTATGATATTGGTTTTAATAGAAGTACTTTTAATTATGTTTTAGATGTAGGTTATGAGGTAACAACAATAACTCTTAATGCAAGTAGTGCAAATGGTTACAATATTACTGGAACTGGTGATATACATGTTAATGAAGGAGAAAATACAGTACTTGTAGTAGTAACTGATAAAGATGGAGAAAGTAGTACTTATACTATAAAAGTTAATAGAGTAGTAAAAGTAGATAATAAAATAAATAATAGTGTAGAAGAAGCAGATAATGCTTTTAAAAGTAATAAAGATTTAATTATTAATCTAACTAAAAATAAAGATGAATTAATAGTAAAAAAAGAAATGCTTGATTTAATAAAAGGTAATAAACGTACTTTAACTTATAATATATTAGATGGTAATAATATTATGTATTCATATATATTTGATGGAAGTAAATTTAATGAAGTATATAATGATATAGATTTAAGTATAGATTTTAATATTAATAAAAAAGATGTAATAGATAAAATACTTAATGATAAAAAAGTTATTAGTTTTAAGACTAATTATACTGGTTATTATCCTAATGGTACAATATTGAAAATAAAAAATATAAATAAATATCATCAAGAAAGTAGAATGCGATTATATAAATTAAATGATGAAAATAATTTAGAATTATTAAATAGTAATGTTAAAATTAAAGATACATTTATGAGTTTTAATATAGAGAAAGGTTCAGTATTAGTGCTTAGTAATAAAAATACAAAATCTAAGAATACTAGTATTGTAATAATAGTAAGTACTATAGTAATATTATTAGAAATATTAGTTATTGGATATATATTTTATAGAAGAAGTAAACAAACTGAATTACCTAAACTTAAAACTTATTTAGAAAATCCTGATTTTGTTGATGATGATGAAAAATAATGTTTAAAAATATAAAAATATTTGTTATAATGAAATAGAATAGAGTTGATATTATGAAAAATAAAAGAATTATTATTTTATGTATAACTGCTATAGTACTAATAGTAACTGGTTTATTATATTTTTCATATGGATATTATATGACTAATATTACAGGAACTGAAAATAGTAAAAAATTAACTTCGTTAACCAAAATATTTAAATTTGAATTTAGTGATGGTACTGAGAAGTTGGTTTCTAGTAATACTAATTTTATACCTGGAAGTGTTATAGAAAAAACGTTTACTATAACAAATAAGAGTACTGAAGGAGTATACTTTAATATAGATTTAGATGAAGTAACTAATACGTTTAGTAGGACGAGCGATATTATTTATGAAGTCTATTACAATAATGAAATTATATCAACAAATACTTTTCCAACTACAAATGCTAGTATAGCAACAAATTTATATATTGAAAAAGATGGAACTAGGACATATACTTTGAAGGTAAAATATTTAAATAGTGAAGAAAATCAAATAAGTGATATGGGAAAAAGTATAAGTGCTAATTTATCATTTAGTAGAACTGATAGTCCTATTACTAAATTTAATATTTTAGGGAACAGTTATCAAGCTATTGGGACTGGGAAAAATTTGTTAGATATTAATTCCGATTTTCAAGCAGAAAGAATAACTAATTCAATAAGTTATCCTGCATATAAAACTGTCAATGGTAATAATGTTACAGTAAGTGCAAACGGAAGTGCAACAAGTAGATATAGTGGTTGGATAATTCCTTGTCAAGATATTTCAACAATTACGGTAAGTTTTGATTTATTAACTACAATAAATAATACCGGAAATTTTGTTATAGTAGGTTTAACAGAAGGGACTACTACAATACCTACTATTTCAACATGGGGTACTACTTTATATTCAACTACTGCAAGTGTTGTAACAAAGGCTACAAAAACTTTTGATGTTGGTTCTTATAATTATATTGGAATAGGATTTAGTGTTGTTGGAACTAATCAAATAAAAATAAAAAGGTTGCAGGTAGAAGAAGGAAGTTCATCAACTACTTATGAAAAATATGGGATTTCACCAACTCCTGATAATCCTAGTGAAATTACTAGTTTAGGAACTTTAATTACAGATAGTAATGATGAAAATTATGATAAATATAAAGTTGAAATTAAAAGTGTTGGAACAAATATGTTTGATTATGATAATGTTTCACAAGCATCACATATTTCAAAAAAAACATTTAGTAGTACATTAGAAGATGGTAGTGTTTTAGAAGAAAAAGGTTATTATGTAAAAGGGTATAATGCTATTTATATAAGTACGTACGAAACTCTTCAAAATTATATAGGTAAAACTGTTACTGTTTCATTTGATTTAATAACTGGTGAAGATGGTGATTTCTTAGTATATCCTTATCAAAATAATGGTATTGGAATAAGGTTTGCTTCTAAGAAAATTTCAGTAAAGGCAAATGAAACAACTAGAGTTGAAGCTACTGGTATTGTTACAGTTTTAGGAACTGTTCCTAATTATAGCAGAGGACAAATAATAGTTTATAAAAATGGCTACACAAATACCTATACTGTAAAAAATGTCCAATTTGAATTTGGAGATAAAGCAACGGATTATGAACCATATGAAGAAAAAAATTATGATGCCTATTTAAGTGAACCATTAAGATGCGTTGGAGATACTTGTGATTATATTGATTTAGTAAATAAGAAAGTTGTTAGGAAAATTAAAAGAAGTAAAATAAGTGAATTAAATTTTGTAGTATACACTGATTTAAATAAATATCATAGATTTGAGGCGCTTGTAAATGATAAATATTTTACAGAAACATATAGTAAAAATATTATGTCAAACGTACTTGCTACCTCTCAATATAATATTTTTGAAAATAATAGTATATCAGAAAGAAATAATCTTAACACTCTTAGAATATTGACAACGACATATAGTACAATAGATGAATTAAATAATGCTATTGGAAGTCAATTAATTGAATATGTATTAGCAACTCCAAAAGAAGAAAACATCTCTCTACCAGATATAAGTGAATTTAATGGTAAAACATTAATTGTTTCTGATGGTAACATGTATTCTAGTAAAATAGAAAAAGAATAAAAAAGTTAAGAAATAAAATTCTTAACAAATTCATTATATGCTTTTTCATCAGGTGTAGATATACTTTTATATAGTATATCTTTTTTTTCTAATATTTCTTTAATAATATAATCTTTAAATATAGGGTTACGTATTAGTAGAGGACCTAAGTTATATGTTGCATATAGATTTTTATAATGGATTCCTTCATTGTGTGATTTATAATTATCAGCATATCCTTCAATTATATTAAATAAATGATGTTCTTTATTGTTTAAGACACATTGTCTATTTTGGAAAGCAATTATTGGTTCTTTAATTAAATCACATTCTAATATTTCTTCACCAATAATACGTTTATCAACTTCTTTGGTGTAAAAATCAAATATATCTAATGTATCAATTTTATTACCGTTTGTTTTTAAAATATATTTTCCTAATAATTCATAACTATTTCCTGTAAATATAAAATGTTTTTCATTTTCTATAGCATTTTTTATTTTATCTTTATATTTTAATATATCATCTATAACTATCTTTTGATTTTCTTCACTTCCACATCCCATATAATATATATCGTACTTATTAAAATCTATTTTGTCATTTACTGTTAAGTATGTTACTTCAGTAAACATATCTTGGTCATTAAAACCTTTTTCTAATGCCATTATATTTCCATTTTCTCCATATAGATTCATTAAATCATAATATAAGTGAGCTATTTTAATTTTTTCCATTAGTATCCTCCAATATTTTTTTTCTTAATATTTCTGTCATATCAAAACATACCATTGTATAGATATTACCTGTAGATTCATTTTTTATTCTACTAATAATATTATCTAATTTATCAACAACTATCAATTTTTCATCAGATATATTAGCATATTTAAGTCTAGTATATACATCGTATCTAAATCTACCTATAATAAATATTTTATCTACATATTTATCATTTAATAATTCAAATTGTACGTCATATAACCAACTTAAATCATTTAAATTATATCTTCTAGATACATTATCAAAACCTAATATAACTGTTTTCTTTTCTTTAATATTATTAATGTAGTGAAGTGATTCATAATAACTTAAATTATTTTCATTTTTACTTTCTATCATATTTACTTTTCTATCATCGATAGTATATTCTTTCATTCTTTTAGAAGGTAATACTTCTTCATTTAAATATTTTTTTATTGATTTATCACTTAAACCTATTGTTTTACATAATGTATATGCTGCTAAAGTGTAGTATACTGCAAAGAATACATTTTTATTTATATGATATATAGAATCATTTATTGTGAAGAATTGTTTGTTTAAATCAACATCATCTGCTTCAAAATTTACTTTTTCACGTGCAAAGTCACAATTTGTACATTTATATTTTCCTATATGCCCTGTATGATAAAAATCATATTTTAATTTTGAATGACATAATGGGCAATATTGCGCATCTACTGAATTATTTATTGGTTCTAATGTATCATATTTAGTTTTATTAATTCCATAAGTAGTAATTAAACCATGATGAGTATATTTTATTCTATTTAAAAATGGATCATCTGCATTTATGATAACGTGTGTGTTATCACCAATAGAATTTATTATTTTGTTTAATATTAATTCTGGGTGACCATTTCTTGCTGGTTGGTCACGTGTTATATTAGTTATTAATAAGTGTGTTAAAGTGTTTTTATTGAATATTTCTTTAATATATGATTCATCTAATTCCATTAATAATATGTCGCCATTTAGTTTTTTTGTAAATGGGTTAGTGTTATTTAATATTAATGTTATTGCTGCATTAATTAAATTAGAACCATTTTTATTCCATACTACTTTATATCCGTTTTTTTCTAATATATATGCTACTTCGTTAGTTGTTGAACCTTTACCACTACTACCTGTAATACCTATTACATATTTTGGATACTTTATTTTTTTTAATATATTTTTATCATGTTTTTTTACTAGACTACCTGGAAATACACTTCCATTTTTTTTAAATAATCTACATATTTTATAGATTAATTTATTATATAATATTAATAATGTTGTTTTCATTTTTACCACCTAATATTATTATAACACGCTATTATATATTTAATAATAAAATAAGTATTTATTTTACATATTAAATAGACAAGAATTATGTTGTTAAAGAAAAAAAATTATAGTATAATTATTTATATATTGTAGGAGTGATAATGGTGAGAAGAATTTTATCTAGTATAGATTTGGGTACTAATTCTATTAAATTAATAGTAGCAGAAATAATAAATGATAAAATCAATATATTATGTGCTATTAGTGAAATTAGTAAAGGTTTAAAAGATGGATTAATTACTAATGATGAAGATGTAATATATAGTATAAAAAAAATATTAAAAAAGGGTGAAGATATACTAGGTTTAAAAATAAAAAAAGTTGTTACTTGTGTTCCTGAATATAGTTTAAAATTTATAGAAAGTGTAGGAGTTAATACTATTACTAATGAAGATGGTGTAGTTACTAAAAGTGATATATCTAGATTACTAAAGACTTGTGCTTATAATAAAATAGAAGATGATTATGAATTAATAAATATTATACCTTTTGAGTATAAGTTAGATGATAAAACAATAAAAAATCCTATTGGTATGGTGGGAAGTAGTTTAAAATTAAATAGTTTAATAATAAGTGCTCCTAAAAATAATACATATTCATTTATAAAAGTATTAGAAAAGTGCGGATTAGAAGTTATTGACATAACTGTTGGTAGTTTGGCAGATTATGCAATGTTTCAAAACGAGTTTTTGAATCAAAATAATGGTGTTATAGTTAATCTTGGTGCTGGTAAGACTACTGTATCTGCGTTTTATAAAGGAATACTTATTAATGAAAATATTATTTCTTTGGGTGGAGATAGTATAGATAATGATATTAGTTTTATGTATAAGACTAAATTAGTTGATAGTAAGAAATTAAAAGAAAGATATGCTTTGGCATCAACTAAATATGCAAATCCAAAAGAAATAACTCCTATAATTAATAAATTGGGTGAAAAAGTTAATGTAAATCAATATGAATTAACTGAATATGTTAATGCTAGATTAGAAGAAATATTAAAAAAAGTAAAAAAATCAATAAATCACTTAACAAAAAAAGAAATTAGTTATATAATAATTACAGGAGGATTGACGGAAATTAAAGATTTTAATATTTTAGCTGAAGAAATATTTGGTAAAAATATTACTTATGGTAACGTCAATATAATAGGTGCAAGGGATAATAAATATTCTACTGCAATAGGATTAATAAAAAATTTTAATGATAAATTAAATAAGAAAGATAAAGACTATTCTATATTCGATAGCAATGAAATTGATATTTTATGTTCTAGTGATAAAAAAATAACAGTAGCAAGCGATGGAGTATTAGGAAAGGTTTTTGGTTATTTTTTCGATAATTAAGGGAGAGTGGAAGAGATGTTCGATTTACAAATGGATCAAATTGCAAAAATTAAAGTTATAGGTGTCGGGGGCGGAGGATGTAATGCCGTAAACCGAATGATTGAATCTGGTGTTAAGGGAGTAGAATTTATAGTTGCAAATACTGATTTGCAAGTGTTAAATGTTTCTAAAGCTGAAAAAAAATTACAAATAGGACAAGATATTACAAATGGTCTTGGAGCTGGTGCTAATCCTGAAGTAGGACGTGAAGCTGCTGTTGAAAGTAAGAATGAAATTGTAGAAGCACTAAAAGGTGCAGATATGGTTTTTGTTACTTGTGGAATGGGTGGTGGAACTGGTACTGGTGCTGCACCTGTTATTGCGGAAATTGCTCAAAATTTGGGTGCGTTAACAGTTGGTATTGTTACTAAGCCATTTAGATTTGAAGGAAAAAGAAGAATGGAACAAGCAGTTTTAGGTATCGATGAATTAAAAAAACATGTTGATACATTAATTGTTATTCCAAATGATAAATTAAGAGATATTATCGATAAATCTACACCAATGGTTGATGCATTTAAAGAAGTTGATAATGTATTACATAGAGGTGTTCAATCAATAAGTGATTTAATTGCTGTATCAGGTTTAGTTAACCTTGACTTTGCTGATGTAAAAGCAGTTATGGAAAAACGTGGAAATGCGCTTATTGGTATAGGACTTGGTGTTGGAGAAAATAGAGCTATAGAGGCTGCAAAACAAGCTGTATCTAGTCCATTATTGGAAACTAGTATAAGTGGTGCAACTGATGCAATAATAAATGTTACTGGTGGAAATTCTTTAACATTATTCGAAGCAGAAGACGCAGCAGAAATCGTTAGACAAAGTGCTAATACTGATATAAATATTATATTTGGTGCTGTTATTAATGAAAACTTAAATGATGAGGTAATTGTCACTGTAATAGCAACTGGATTTGAAGATGAAAATCCAAACTATAGTGATACTGCAACAACTACTAGAGATGTACCAACAAGAAGTAGTAGAAATGATGATGAATCAGATTTCGATATTCCATCATTCTTAAGAGATAGAGATGATTTTTAAAGTTTAGGTTATTCTAAGCTTTTTTTCTACAAAATTTTAATATTTTATATTTTATAATAAACTAGGTGATAGTATGATTGTATATTTAGACCTAGTTTTTTTAATAAATTTAATTATGGACTTTTATATATTAAGTGGAGTTAAATTCTTATTAAAATTACAAACTAAACTATATAGAATAATTCTTGGTTCACTAGTTGGCAGTTTATCTATATTTCTTTTATTTTTTAAATTTGGTACTTTAGAAATTAATATATATAAAATTCTAATAAGTATTTTGATGGTATATATTACATTTGGTAAGAATAAATTTTTTAATAAATTATTTTATTTATATATTATAAGTATAGTGCTTGGAGGAAGTATTTATTTAATTAATGATAGTTTAGGATATAAGGTAGATAGTTTTATATTTATTAATAATGGATATAGTATAAATGTAATTATTCTTTTAGTAATTAGTCCTTTTATAATATTTCTTTATATAAAAGAGTTTATGAAATTTAAGAAGAAAGTTAATACAATATATAATGTTATAATAAAGTTTAAAAATAAAACTATAAACATAGAAGGATTCTTAGATACTGGTAATAAATTGATTGATCCTTATTTTCATCGGCCGATAATATTACTTAATAAAAAATATATTAATTTGAAAAATAGGAAGATATTATATGTTCCATTTAGTTCTTTAAATAATAATGGATTGTTAAAATGTACTATACCTGAATATATATTAATAGATAATAAGAAATATGATAAGTGTTTGATAGGTATAAGTGAAAATTTAAAGTACGATTGTATATTAAATGAAAGGATATTTGAAATATGAAGAGATTAATGAAGTTAATTATTAAATTATTTTATAAAGATAATATATGTTTGTTTTTAGGAAGTACTGATATTCTTCCTCCACCACTTAGTAGTGAAGAAGAAACTAAATATTTAATACTTGCTGGTAATGGAGATATGGAAGCTAGGAATAAATTAATTGAACATAATATTAGATTAGTAGTTTTTTTAGCTAAGAAATATGAAAATACTGGTTATGATTTAGAAGATTTAGTTAGTATAGGTTCTATTGGATTAATAAAAGGTATAAATACTTATAAAATGGATAAAAATATAAAACTTGCTACTTATTGTTCTAGATGTATTGCTAATGAAATATTGATGTTCTTAAGAAAAAATAAAAGAAGAAAAAGTGAAATCAGTTTTGAAGATGCTTTAAATTATGATGCTGAAGGGAATGAATTACATTTAGAAGATATACTAGGTACTGATGAAGATATAGTTTATAAAGAATTTGAAAGTAAAGTAGATAAAAAAATGTTAGAAAATGAACTTAATAGTTTAAATGATAGAGAAAGACATATTATGAAATTAAGATATGGTCTAAATAATACTGAAGAATATACTCAAAAAGAAGTTGCTAATATGTTAGGAATTAGTCAGTCATATATATCTAGAATAGAAAAGAAAGTAATTAGAAGACTTAAAAATACTATGAAAGTATGAATATAATAAAGTTGCGTACGAACGCAATTTTTATTTTTTTTTTGCGTTTGTTTGCAACATATAATTTATATTAACGTTTACTAGATAAAAGAATGATGATAAAATATTATAGAAATGCAATTTGATATGAATTTATTTAATAATGTTGTTAATAAATTTGAAAATGATGATTTGATATAAAATAAAGTTAAGTTTGATGGAGGAATAATAATGAAAGAATTAGAGACAGAAAGATTATTATTAAGAAAAATAAAGTTAGAAGATGCAGAAGATATGTTTAATAATTGGGCAAGTGATCCCAAATCGAGTGAAATGCTTGATTGGGATGTACATAAAAATGTTGAAGTTACTAAAGCAATTATTACTTACTGGATAAAGGAATACGAAAATGGACACTATAATTGGGTTGTAGAGTTAAAGGATACTCATGAAATAATAGGTAATATAGCTGCTGTAAAATATAGTGAGAGAAATAGAACTTGTGAAATAGGATATTGTTATGGTTCTAAATATTGGAGACATGGTTATGCTAGCGAAGCGTTAAGAAGAGTTATAGAATTTTTCTTAAATGAAACAAATATTGAATTAGTAGAAGCTAGACATATTTTAAGTAATCCAAATAGTGGGAGAGTAATGGCAAAAGCTGGTATGACAAAAGAAGCAACACTTAGAAAAAGACATTTTAATAAAAAAACTGGAAAAATCGAAGATTTAATAGTTTATAGTATTGTTAAAGAAGAACTATAAAAAAAACTACATTTCATTGTAGTCACTTATTTTGTTTAAATTATTTTTGTATTCATTAATTATTAAATGTGATGTAGTGAGTAACATACTTGATATACTTACTGCATTTTTTAATGCATTTAAAACAACAAATGTAGGGTCGATAACTAAAGTGTCATTAATATTTTCATAATTTGATTTATTTATATTATATAATTTATTAAAATTATTCTTTTTAATATTATCATAAATTTCTTTATCATCTAGACCAGAATTTATTAATATTTGTTTAAATGGTAAATATAGTACGTTATAAAATAATTTATCAATATCACTTTCTAATTTTATATTACTTCTTAATTTAAGTAGAGCAATGCCAGCACCTGGTAGTATACCTTTTGTGGAAATATCTATTGCGTGTAATGCATCGATATATCTCATTTTTAATTCTCTTCTTTCAGTAGTTGTGGTTGCACCTACTAAAATGTTAGCAACTGTGGTTGATAGCATAGAGATACGTAAGTCGTTAAAACTTTTTTCTATTTCATTTTCATTATTAGATTTTATTTCATTAATTAGTTTTTTAATATTATCATTGTAATCAAATGATATAATTACTTCTTCATTACTTATAACAATATTATTTACTTTGCCTAAATCGTTTAAAGTTATATAATCAGTTTTTATTATGTTCGAATTTGTAATAACGCTAATGTCTTTTAGTATTTCATGCGCTTTATGTCCATAAGATGGAGTTTTTAGAAGACATATTTTTATCTCGTTTGATAAATAGAGTGATACTAAGTCATTAACAACGTCATCATTATAGTCATCACTTATAATAATTAAACTTTCATTATTTTTTATTACTTCGTTTAATATTTCGGCAACTGTTTCTATATTTTCTAGTTTATTATTTATTATTAATACGTTTGGATTATTATACTCAATAGTATTTTGTTCATTTAAGAAATAATTTGATGCTAATACAGTTTCAAATCTATAACCATTTAAATATTCTATATGTGATGTATTAGAATCAATTTCTTTTATATTAATAGCATTTATGTTTTTTGTTTTTATGTAAGCGTCATATATGTTTTTTGCAATTAAGTTGTCGTTACTGCTAGTTTGTGCGACGTTATATAAATCATTATTAGTTGGAATATGTGAAATATTTTCTAATTCAATAATTAATTTATCTAGATAAGTATTTAATTCTTTTTTTAAAATAATTGGATTATAACCTTCTTTAATTAATTTTAATCCTTCATTAAATATTCCTTCTAATAATACTAGAGTAGTGGTAGTTCCATCTCCAACTATATCATTTGTTTTTATACTAGCTTCTTTTGCTAATGTTAATATTGTATTAATTATTTCATCTTCACTTTCTATGTTTTCAGCAATTGTAACTCCATCGTTAGTTATGAATGGACTAAAACTAGAATGGTCTATGATTACATTGTTTCCTTTAGGACCTAGGGTTATTTTTACAGTATTACATAGAAGAACAATCGCTTCATTCATTTTCTCATATAATTCATTTCCATATATTATTTTTTTCATACTTCGTCACTCATTTCTATTATATATTTCCAATATTTTTTAGGCATAAAATTCATTCTACATCTATCATTTTTTCTTTCTTTAATACCAATAGTTTTGTAGAATGTTGTCCATAAATTTTCTATCTCTAATTCTTTATCACTATATTTTAATTCATCTATTTTTATATTATCTTTATTAGTTATTATAACGTCTTTCTTATCATAAATACTTATTAAATTACGTTTATTATCTACTATTACAAAATATTCATTTTTAAGTCTTTTCTTAAAATGATTAGTAAGTAAACCAATACAATTATTAGTAGGTTCTATTTCTGTATATAATACTTTATTATTTAATTCTTTAAATCTAACAAATCCTTTTAATTTATGTGTTTCGTATCCTACATATTTATTTATTCTAAGAGCTTCATTAACACATTTTAAGTTTCTCATATACATAGTATTTTCTTTATACTTCAAACAATTTAAATAATAGTAAAATATAATTAATTCTTTGTTATTTTCATTAGATAAAAATACTTTGTATATTATATTAAAATTATTGATACTAATTGTTTTAATATAATGATTAATTATTTCTTTGTTATTTGTTAAATCTAATTTTATTATATTATCAAATAGAGTAGGATTATACATTTCATCTTTTATGTTGTATGGTTTTATATTATGTTTTATAAGAATATTAATTAGTTTTAAAAGTTCATAAAAATTATTATAAATGTATATATTATTCATTAAATAAACTTAATTGTGTAATACTTGGTTTGGTTATTTCTTTATCTTCTAAAACTAAATTAGATTCTATAAATTTTTTTTTAAACAAAGATTTATTTATAAAATATTTACCATTACATGTGATAAAGTATTTTGCTCTTTTCACAACAACTCCCATATTTTTTAAATCTTTAAATTCTATTTTAAAGTGTTTTCTAGATAATATAATTCTTTTTGCTGATTTAATTCCAATTCCTGGTATTTTTAGTAAATCATAATATGATGAAGTATTTATCTCTTTAGGAAATAAGTCTAAGTGACTTAAAGCCCAACTTGCTTTAGGATCTACTAGTATATTAAAGTTTTTATGTTCGTTATCTAAAAGTGTATTTGTTGTGAAACCATAAAATCTTAACAACCAATCTGCTTGATATAATCTATGTTCTCTTTTAAGCGGAGGAAGTGATAGTGTAGGTAGTAGTTTATCTTTGTTTACTGGGATGTAAGCAGAATAAAATACTCTCTTTAAATTATGATTTTTATATAAATTTTCTGATCTGGTCATTATTTCGTAATCACTTTCTTGTGTTGCACCAATTATCATTTGAGTACTTTGTCCTGCTGGAACGAATTTTCTGCTTTTATTATTTTTTATAAGGTTCATAATGTTTTCTATTTTGTCTCCATTTTTGTTAGGAGCTAAAAGTTTTAAAGAATTGTTGCTTGGAAGTTCTATATTAGAACTCATTCTATCTACTAATAATCCTAATTTTTTTATTAAATAATCACTAGAACCTGGTATAGCTTTAGCATGAATATATCCAGAAAAGTGATATTTATTTCTAAGCATACTAATTGTTTTGATTAATAATTCCATTGTGTAATCTGGACTTTTTATTATTCCACTTGATAAGAATAAACCTTCAATATAATTTCTTCTATAAAAATTGATTGTTATACTACATATTTCTTCTGGAGTAAAAGTTGCTCTTTTAACATTATTAGATTTTCTATTAATACAATATTTACAATCAAATATACATGAATTAGACATCAGTATTTTTAACAATGAAATACATCTTCCATCGCTAGAAAATGAATGGCATATTCCACTGATATTTGCATTTCCAATGCCATTATCATTTTTTCTGATACTTCCACTAGATGAACAAGAAGCATCATATTTAGCACTGTCTGCTAGTATAGTTAACTTTTCTTTAATGTCCATATTGCATCACCAAATATATTATATAGCAAATATTTGTTTGTGTAAACAATTGTTTGTATAAAATTTTATCTTTACAAATTAATTTTGTTGATTTAATATATATTTCAAAGGAGTTTTTGTATGAATTCAGATTTAAAAATAATAAAAAAATATTATGGTGAAGATATGATGTATTATGCAAGAAATAATTTTTTTCTATTTTAGAGGTTGAAGGTGAATTGTTTAAAATGTTTTTGAATAAATTTGATGCTAGTAAACATATTATATGATGCTTTAAAAAATACACATAAATTGTTTAATTTAAAAGATTTATCATTAGTATTTTTTTTGATAATAAAACAATGATAAGGTTTAATACAAGCATGGTTATAAATTATAAGAATGTAACACAAAATAAGATTAATGTTTTTTTTAATATTAAAAAGTATTATACAAATTTTGTACATAATATTTACAGTAACAGGAAAATATAAAAAAATAAGTATACTTTTTTATGATATGTATGTTATACTTATAAAGTATCAGAAAATAGAGGGATGACATGACAAATAAAAAATGTATATTTATATTGTTAATAATACTTGGTTTTATACTTAGAATAGATGTATATTCTAGTAATAAAAAAATAAAACAAGATAGTGATAAAAATAATGTAGTAGAAAAAGATCAATCTTTAAAATATAGCACATATGATTTTAAAGATTAGTCTTTTTTTATAATCTTTCTGTATTGTTATTATTTAGAGAATCCTTTCTTAACTGTATGACTTCTTCTTTTAATTCTTTAATTTCATCTTCTAATGATTTATCAATACCTTTTTTAATACCTGGTTTTCTTCTTCTATCATGTTTTACTGTTTGATTTTGTGCACTAATGGTAAGTAAAGTTTGACCAATTTGTTCGAAAAAGTTACCAACTGAATTTTGTTGATTTATAGTTAAACCTTTTGCAATAATAATTCCAATTCCTGTTGCAATAAGAGTAAATTCATAGGCATTCAAAGAATTTAGCCATTTGGCGATATCGTTAAAATCTTGGCTAACAAATTTTTCGAATTCCTCATTATCTTTAAATGCCTCTCTCATATATAACCTCTATAAAATTATATGAATTTATACTTTATATATTTTAAAATATATATTATAATTATTTCGGTGGTAAAATATGACAACATATTTAAATTCTATATATAGTGCGTTTTTTTTATTTCCTTTTATAGCCTTATTAATAACATTTCCATTTATGATAATAAATTATAATAAATATGGTTCAATATCTAAACTTAGAACATTTATAATATATACATTTATATTATATTTGATGTGTGCATACTTTTTAGTTATATTGCCTTTACCTACTAGAGAATATGTAAGTAAATTAACTATACCACATTATCAATTAAGGCCATTTAATTTTGTATTTGATTTTATTAAAGATAATAAATATTCTTTTAATAGTTTATCCAGTTTTATTAATATGTTAAAACAATCCAGTATATATCAACCATTATTTAATATAGTATTGACTATACCATTTGGAATGTATTTAAGATATTATTATAAATGTAGTTTAAAGAAGACTTTTATATATTCGCTTTTATTAAGTTTATTTTTTGAAGTTACTCAGCTTACTGGATTATACTATATATATCCTAGAAATTATAGAATGTTTGATGTAGATGATATAATGTTTAATATATTAGGTGGAATAGTAGGATATTATTTAATAATACCATTTTTAAAGATATTACCATCTAGAGAAAAGATAGATGATAAGTCATATATTATGAGTAATAAGGTAACTGGTTTAAGAAGATTAGTAGCATTTATAATAGATTTATTCTTTTTAAGTTTAATATTAGGTATAGTTCTTATAGTAACTATGTTATATGGTAAAGAATATAATTTAAAAACATTTATTATATTATTACTTTGTATTATATATATAATGTTTGTTTTAGTACCTATTATATTTAAGGGGAGAACAATAGGTAAGAAAATTGTTAATTTAAGATTAAGTAGTACTATAAATAAAATATATCCAATTGTAATTAGAACTAATTTAATGTTTATTTATATATTTTTAGTACCTTTATTAAGTATAGTTTTGATAGTTAATCAGAATCTAATTGGAATATTATTTATTATAGTTTATATGTTATATTCTTTTGGTACATTTATTTTGTTTATTACTAATAATAAATTATGGTATGAAAAAATTACTAGGACTGAAAACATTAATACTGTTAAAGTGAAGTTGTAAGATAAAAGTGTACACAAAAAAAGTGTATGCTTTTATTTTTGATATAATTTAATAAAGGAGATGAGATTATGGCTACTAAAGGTCAAAAATTTAAACAATGGACTGCAGAAGAAAAATATGAAATTATTAAGCCATATTTAAAAATGGAAAAGAGTTCACATGAAATTGGCAAAGAAAAAACAATTAATAATAGTATGATAATCCGCTGGGCAAAAGAATACAAAGAATTTGGTTTAGAAGGATTAAAGCCTAAAAGAAAACCTGGTAATCCACTATCAAAATATTATAATAAGAAAAGTCTTACAAAAGAAGAACAATTAGAATATGAAAACATGAAACTAAGAATCGAGAATGAAATGTTAAAAAAAGGATTCCTAATGAAAGAAGATGGTACGTATGTAAAATTCATGAAATAACACAATCAAAATACGAAATTATTGAATTATTAAGCAAAGAATATAATGTCAAATCCTTATGTGAAATATTAAAAGTATCTAGAAGTGGTTATTATAAATGGTTAAAGAATAAAAATATATTAAACAATTATGAAATTAATCGTAGAGACTTAGGTGAATTAATAAAAGATATACATAAAAGAAAACCAAGTTATGGGTATCATAGAATAAATGCAATTATAAAACGAGATACTGGTTGGATAGTATCAGATAACCTAGTACATAAGGTTTGTAAAATATTAAAAATAAAATCAAAAGCTAAACATTATAAATACAAACCAGTTGGAGAAGAATCTATAAAATTCAAAAATATTGTTAATGGTAATTGGAATGTATCAAGACCATTTGAAATAATAGTATCTGATACAACAACAATTGGATTTAATGGTAAAGCATATGATTGGACATTTTATTTAGATGTATTTAATAATGAAATTGTTGGACACGATGTTAGAGAAACGATGCATGGCAATGGTGTTTTAAATCATCGTGAGGCATTAAATAATATGCTATATAACAAAATAAAAAGAGGATACGGAAACCTTGAAACAATAGTCCACACAGATCAAGGAGTCGTTTATTCCTCAGTGTCATTTAACAATATGTTTAATTCTTATAAAGAAACCAGATCTATGTCTAGAGCAGGTACACCTACGGATAATCCAGTTATCGAATCTAAAAATGGCTGGATGAAAAAAGAAATGCATATTGACTTTGACAAAAATAATTATAACACAGTTCAAGAATTTATTGATGATATTGTTTGGGATAATAATAATTATCGACCAAGTTTTGCACTAAAATATAAAAACCCAGTTGAGTACAGAACCCAACTAGGTTTTAAATAATACTTTTTTAGTGTCTACTTTTTGTTGACAACTTCAACTGTTAAAGTATGATGTTTTTTTGCGTAAAATATTCTTGATAAAAGCTGAGTTTTATTATAAAATTTAGATAGTAAGGATATGGTAATATGAATAAAAAAGGATTTACGTTAGTTGAAATATTATCAGTTTTGGTACTTATAGG
>OIYG01000272.1_pt1 | contig 55344 bp, 57 predicted proteins | sample 1587861 | NCBI WGS metagenome assembly OIYG01 (sample SAMN03283272) | human gut metagenome | biome: human-associated habitat; material: feces | host: Homo sapiens | place: Peru | collected 2012
ATCTGGAACAAAATCCCTCGCTGACCGCTCTTGCGATTTAATCAGAGCTTCCTTAGGAAAGTACTCCGTCAAATAGTTCGGGCGCATGTGCTCTCCCAGCTCGTTCACAAAGACATAACCGTCGTAATCGTAGTTATAGCAATTGCCGCAAACTTTCTTGTTGAGTTCCTGCGCTTCTTTGACCTTTTGAAAGTAGTCGCGGAAGCTCCCCACCAGGGGAAGCGTTCTCAGGCTCGATTTGGTCTTAGCAGAATCCTGCTCGATGATCTTCATGGTGCCGTCGATCGTTGCTTCAGTGACTGTTCGTTTGATGGTCAGCGTTCCGCGATTGAAATCGATCGCATCCCACTTTAACCCGAGCACCTCACCACGGCGCAGTCCATAAAAAGCAGCAACCAAAACCGGAAGCTCCAGCCGCGTTCCCTTGACAATCTCGAACAACTTCTGCATTTGCTCCGCGTCAAGAAAGGTCGGCTGAAACGAGTTCTTCCTCGGCCTATCCACCTTCATGGCAACATTCTGCGGTACCATGTCGGTTTTCATCGCATACTTCAAAGCCTGATAAATCACCGCATGATAGTGGATAACTGAATTCGGCGTGACGGTTTTCAGCTTCTCCGTATAAAACTGTTGGATGTGCCGAGCCTCCAGTTCTTTCAAGGTTAGCTCCTTTTTGCGGAAATACGGGCCAATCGTGCTTTTGACCATCCCTTGATACGAGCCGAATGTTGCGGGCTTGATTCTCGCTCTGACAACCTCAAGCCATTGATCCAAATAGTCTGCAAAGAGCATATTCGAGCTTAGTTCTCCGGCAACCCGAGGAACCTCAAATTCGCTGCGAATACGAATAAGCTCCTGTTCTGCCCGGCGCTTATTACCTTTTTGGGGCAATCCTGTCGATACCCATTTTTGATGGCGTTTTCCTGCTGCGTCCTGATAGCTGAGAACGGCATAATAGTAGCCGTTCTTCAGCGCAAGAGTTCCTGATACCATTTTTATTACCTCCGGAATCATTGAATTGTATACAGGCATCTCCCACCGACATCTATATTTTATTCGGTCGGTGGGAGATACTCAAATATGCGATCATCAAAACAGAGTTCAAATCGCACTTTTTCCCTGATCCATGACATACTCGATGACATTGACCTTGGGTATCCGGAACGCATTTCCGATTTTCAAGCCTCTGATATACCCGTCATTGATCAAGTCATAGGCAAGATGGCGGCTGATACCAAGCATCGATTGGAGCTGAGTGATGTTCACGATGTCCGGATACTCCGGAAACATCATCAGGTACAGTTCTCTCAGCTCAGACTTTTTCATTGCCATTCGTATGCCACCTCACATTGTTTCTCCGCTTTGGAGTAGATGATGAAATCGTACCCGTTGCGATAATTACAGAAATCACAGCGCTCTTTTGCTTGTCCGTGATTCTCCCGCACGATCTTATAGATTCCTGTGTCGAGGAACTGACCAAGGCAAACCGGGCAAAGGCACAAATACATCGGTCTATTCAAAACGGAGTTCTTCTCGTTCAAATGGTTCATATTCTGCTGCTCCTTTGTTTTCGAAATAATCCTTTCACTTGGTAGGCAACGAAAACGGGTAAAAATTAACCCCCATACAGAAGTTTTTTGAGTTTTGCGATCTTTTTGCAGATCGCGGCGGGGGCAATGCCGCGAATTTCTGCAACCTCCCGCTGTGAATATCCTTCAAATGCGATCAGCGTCAGCAGGTCTATATCTCTTTCGGGCAGAGAAATAATCTTCCGATATAATTCGTCATTCTCCATTTCATCAACCCACGCAAAGCGGGGGTCACTTTGGAAAGAATACTTGTCGCACACAGAAAGCGCGCTGGAGAACTTTTTTAATAGGGCAGACATAGATTCACCCTGTTCGGTTCCGTCGTCACAGGAGCTTTCTGAGAAGGGCTGTGTGCGCTGGCATTCCGTCCTGTTTTTCCTGAACACATTCAGGTCGAACGCATAGATATCCTGAATATCCTCTTCGCTCATGCCGGCAGCTTTATATTCGCTGTAGAGCTTCTTCCACTCCTCGGTGAACTTTCTCTTTTCGAGTCCATAATTAAATCCCATTTGTCGTAATCTCCTTTGAATTTTTGAATTTGGGTGAAAGTCAAAAATTCGGAGATCACGGGTATTCAGCGATATAGCAGAGCCACTGATCGCACATAAAAAGTCCTTTCCGCCTGCTGCGGTCCAAAGGACACAACTACGCTGGCGAAAAGGACTCCCGATGCTGCCTGCCTGAAAAAGGGTGCAGAAATCTAAGGGTACCCATACTGCTTTTTCAAAAGAGTTTGAAATCAGCGTATTTGTATCCTTGGCCCTTGTACTTCAGGCTGCGAATATGTATTTGTGATGTCGGTGAAAAACAAAAAAGGCCACCGACAAGGCAGACCTATAGATAGAACTATAGTGTCTTACCTTGCCGGTGGCCTCTCACGTATGTCTGGAATAACTACCGGTTCATGTTCGGGCTGCTGCCCACGATACGGAGTTATTGTCCAGCAACTAAATATAGCTTCTCTTCATCGAAATAGATTTCTGCCGTATGGTTATATATCCGAATTAGGTCCTGCATTTTCTCAGTCAATACCCCCGTCTCCGGGTTGCTGATCTCAGCGAACGCTGCTAAAGTGTTCTGCTCCATTCTGTCTGCATTTTCTTTCAGCCGCGCGCCGCCATCCTGTAAAAGCTCATCGACCTGGCCATCTTTGATTTTTGGAATTCGACCAATGAACCGTCCTGCCGCATCACCGGCGGCCCCCAGGCCCTTCAGTGTCTTTGCCTCAAATGCTGAGTTTCCCAGCTTTTCAAGGTATTCAGAGCATTTCCCAAACAAGCCGCGATAATCCATTGCGAGAGTCTCTATGTTTGCCTTCACATCGGCAATATATTCTTCCTTAAAATTGCCGCTCAGCATTATTTCCAGTAAAGATGCCAGCGAAAATGTGTAAAGAGAAAGCCTATAGTACTTGAATTTCTTTAAAAGGTCTTTCAATATGGAATTGACTTTGGCTTGTGCTATGACCAGATGTTTGGATGCCAGCGTCTCCGCTATTCTCTTTTGAAATACAAGCATGTTTTTTCGAGCTGTTCTCTGCATGTCGAGAACCATTTTATGGCTGCTTTGCAGATAATGCTCATTATCCCAGTTGTATTTATATTTGCGGATCATGTCTACGAGCGTCTCGACATCTGCCTCAATTTCAGACTCCTTTTCAATCTCCAAGAACGAGAGAATCTGACGCTGCATCGCTTCGATGTCTCCCAGCTTTTGCTCAATGGAAAACAAGGCTGCGGCCATCATCATAGTAGCCGGATCGATCGGCAGGGTCACAGTACTGGTTTGGGTCAGTGGGTCAGCAGACTGTAGTTTTACAAATTTAGATGAGCCGTCTGTGCGTTTGAATGCACCCCAAAAGTTCCCATCCTTTGCAACTTTCAAAGTATCTCCTACGCCGGCGTTTGCCAGCCGATACAGTCCAGTCACATCTGCCGCCATTGTCTGCGTTGCGGTACGAAAAGCAGGGAACAGCGAAGAAACGCCAGCACCTAGTGTGGACAGCTGTGCAATCGGTACACTATAGGATACATTTTCTAATTGCATAGAGCGAGCATCCGCCAGCATTTCGCCGCTAAGCCCCACAATACCGTTTCGACTTTGGCTCAAATCGCAGTTGTCCGATGCTCTGATTTCCTCTGTCATCGTCTTTTCCTCCGACCTTATACTTTCTGGTCTACATGTACCGGCTTATAAAAGACCATGCGTTTTTCACGAAAGCTATCCCGCCGTGATGGCCACCTTGATGACGCCGTCCAGACGGTTTTCAAAGATGCGGTAGGCCTCCTCAATCTCGCTCAGCGGGAAGCGGTGGGTGATAAGCGGCGTGGTGTCCAGCTTGCCATGCTCGATTAGACGCAGAATTTCCGCGCAGTCGCAGCCGTCCACGCCGCCGGTCTTGAAGGTCAGATTTTTCCCGTACATCTCCGGCAGCGGCAGCGTCTGTGCCTCGTCGTAGAGCGCTACCACCGTCACGATGGCGTTGGGGCGGGCGCAGCGCCACGCAAGCTGGAAGGTATCCTTGCCGCCTGCCACCTCCAGCACTACATCCGCACCGCTGTGGTCGCTGTTTGAGTGCACAAAGTCCTCGCATTTCTCCGGCGTGCAGGTCAGCACCTCCGGATAGTGCGCCCGGACAAAGGCGAGCCGTGCCGGGTCCTTCTCGCAGACGATGATGCGCTTGGGGTCTTTCAGTGCCGCGCACAGCAGCGTGCAGATGCCTGTGGGGCCTGCGCCGATGATTAGAACAGTGTCTTCGCTTTTGATCTCCGAAATTTTTGCCGCCCAGAAGCCGGTAGCGAGAATATCACCCACAAACAGCGCCTGCTCATCGGTGACGCTGTCGGGAATCTTGTTGAGTCCCTGATCGGCATAGGGCACCCGGACAAGCTCCGCCTGCCCGCCGTCGATGCGGCAGCCCAGCGCCCAGCCGCCGTCGGGGTCGGTGCAGTTGTTCACCCAACCGCGCTGGCAGAAGTAGCATTCGCCGCAGAAGGTCTCCACGTTCACCGCCACTCGGTCGCCGGGACGCACGGTTTTGACCGCTGCACCGACGGATTCCACCACGCCCACCATCTCGTGGCCGACGGTAATGCCCGGCACGGCACGGGGCACCGAGCCATGCTTGATGTGCAGATCACTGGTGCAGATGGAGCCCAGCGTCACCCGCACGATGGCGTCCCGGGGATCGATGATCTCCGGCTCCGGCTTGTCCAGCAGGGCAAAATGGTTGTGTTCTATGTAAGTCAGGGCTTTCATGAGTGTGCCTCCAAAATTGATTTGTCAGTTAAAATGTAGCAATTCACGCTCTGCACTGTCAAAAAGGACAAATTTCTTTTCTCCGAATTCCGCAAAACGGATAGTCACAATGGGATCCTGATAGCGCACGACAACTCCCGCTCCAAAGGCCCTGTGGACCACTTTGCATCCCGGAACTGCCTTGCGGATCAGTGCGGCCTTTTCTTCCGGGGACAGCGTTACTTTCGACCCGGATTGTGTTCCATTGTGCTTCTTGGGATCGGGCGTTGCCGCCCGTTTTTTTGCGACGGCAGGCTTCTCCGGTAGTTTACGAATGACCATTCGCTGCTCATACATCTGGCCTACGGTCAGAAATTGCGTCTCGCCGCCGTTATATGCAATCAGGCACTGCCCGCTACAGGCCGCCAAAATATTGCCCCAGCCCTTTTGAGCGTGGTGATAACGTTTTCCGCACAACTCCGTTGGAAATGTGTAGAAAACATCGTTCGTCTCCGGCACTTCGGTCGGAATATTTTGCTGTACTTCTTTTATAAATGCGGAACTGCGGTTAAGGCATGAGAACAGTTGCAAGTGATTCTTGGCTCGCGTCATAGCCACGTAAAAAAGTCTGCGTTCTTCCTGATACTGTCCTTGTTCCGCTTCGCTTTTCGGCTCAGTCACTGCGGGCAGAATGCCGTCCAGCACATCCAGAAGGTAAACGGTGTCATACTCCAAGCCCTTGCTGGAGTGAATGGTGGATAGAAGCACGGCAGCCTCCGGCTGCACGGCCGGAGTAGCCACCAGACTGCGCAGCTGCTCCAGCCGGGTCAGCAAGGCATCCATACTGGGTTCCTGCCTGGCCAGCAGGCAGAGAATTTCAAACTTATTGGTGTCCAGCTTCTGCTGGTCCACATAGTCCTTGTAGCGCAGTTCCCGCCAGATGCAATCTAATCCCCGCTGGGCGGTGTCCTGGAGAATCTGCGGCAGCAGGTCGATCAGATCCGTGACACTGTCCCTTGCGAAGGCCGAAAGCTGCGGAAAGCGCAGCAGCTCTTCCAGAATTGGTTTTCCGGAACTCCGGCTTTTTTCGCAAGCGTATTCTGCCGCCTTTTTGGAGATACCGCCGCCGCATTTATAGTAGATGCGCAGAAATACCTCCGCATTCCGTCCGTCATGGGCGAAGGCGATGATGTCCAGAATATCCGTAACAATCCTATGGGTGAAATAGGTGTCGTCCATTTGCCGGCAGCGATAAGCGGTTCCCTGACGGTCCAGCAGATCGATCAGCGGCAGTGCACTGTCGTTGTTGCGGTAGAGAATGGCTATTTGTTCGTCGCGCTGCGCCGCTGTATGCGTCAGCCATGCGTACTGGGCTGCACGGTCTGCTGCCGTAATCAGCCGGACGTCTGCACCGGAGGCCCGGGTGGGATGGATGGTTTTGGGATGGCGCGCATGGTTTTTTCGGATGAAATCGTCCGCCAGACGGAGAATTTCCGGCGTGGAGCGGTAGTTTTCCTCCATCAGCAGCACCCGGGCGTTGGGATAGGTCTGCTCAAATTGCATCAGAGCCTCCGGGTAAGCGGCCCGAAAGCCGTAAATGCTCTGATCTTCGTCGCCTACCATGAAGATGTTTCCGCTTTTTTGCGCCAGACGCTGAATAATCGCATGTTGGATTTTGGAGGTATCCTGAGATTCGTCCACGCAGATATAGGGAAACATATCCTGAAAATGCGTTAACACATCCGCATGCTTTTCCAGGATTGTCTTGGCATAGACCATCTGATCGTCGTAGTCCATCCAGTGCTGCTGCCGTAGTGTCAGGTTATACCGATGATACAGCTCCGGGAACTTCTCAAATCCGGTATCCAGCTTGCCGATTTCCTCCTTGTCGAGCATACGATTCTTCACATAGGTGATATTCTTGCGAAGGTCTTTTATAATGCCCTGCGTAGCGAATTCGCCGCTAAGCTCACGATACAGACCGGAAACCAGTTTGGATAAAAGTCCCTCGTCCTCCATCAGCTGAAAGGCATTCCCATTGCTATGGGACTTCGCGTAAAAATCAATGATTTTGGAAGAAACACCGTTGATGGTGCGAAATTCCGGGATGTTCGGGCAGTCCTCGCCAAACAAACGGGCAAATCGCTGCTTCATCTCTTGAGTTGCGGCTTTTGTGTAGGTCATGGTCAGAATTTTGTTGACCGGAATCCCGCAGCAGCAGAGCATATAGCCCAAGCGAGTCACTAATACGGTGGTTTTTCCGCTGCCGGGCACGGCCAACAGCAAGACTGCACCTTCTACAGCGTGCACCGCTTCTGATTGCTGCCGGTTCAGTCGGTCGGTATATTTCCGGTCAAATTCTTCTCTGTCCATGCTGCTTATCCTTCCAAATTTTCTAACCAAATCTTATCGAATTTCCCACACGAAGGTGACGCTGTCGCTGATATCGATGTCGTCCGGCTCGATTTCAATACTGGTGGGTGCGGCGCTGGCCATTCTCATGCAAGCGTCCTCCATATCATACTGAGTTTGGGAAAACAGATGCAGCTCGCTCCAGTTATAGTCGATGGAAACCAGTTCGCCCAGCGTCACGCCGGAGGCCTTGGTCAGAATTTCGGCCTTTGCCTTTGCGTTGGCGCAGGCGCTCTGCAGCAGGGCGGCATCGACTGCTTCCGTATCCTTCACCGTGAACTGCACATTCAGTTCCGGCTCGGCAATGCAGACTGCGATCGCTCCCAGCACCTTGGGCAGCCGCTGGGAATCGAAATCAAGCTCCAGTTTCAGTCCATGGGTGACCCGGTAACCAACAAAAATCTGCTTGTAATTCCCGTTTTCGTCACGCTCGTTCTCGTTCACGATCTACGACATCGCTCTTTATTGTCGTGTGGTATTTGTAGCTTCCCTGATCAATCATCCGAATATCACTTTGGTTCAGAGAAATACCATGATCTGAAAAAATGCTCGGAAGGTTAGAGTGTATATCATCTTCCAGAACTTCGCGTCTTTCCTTGAGAACATGTGATTCTGAATCAATTTTGATAGCTGCATAAAATTCAGAAAACTCTTTTTTTAACTTCATAGAAATCTCCTCACTCAACGCCAAGTGCCTTAAACACCGCGTCTTCTGCGCTGCTGTAGAAAATCAAATTGAAACACCCAATCAGCTCTGCCGGAACCGTACCAAGCTCTGCTGCGGAGGTCATCGGCAGCAGCACCTTCTTTGCGCCGCTGTCCAGACACACCTGCAAGGTATTGGCCAGTTCATTTACTTTGATCATCGTGCCGCTGATGCTGATTTCGCCCAGAACGACAGTAGAGCTGAGAACTGGTTTGCCCAAAGCAATCGAACACAGGGCAATCAAAGTTGGAAGCGCCAGCTTATCGGTCATGCCGATGCCCTGAAGATCCTGATAATTGATGATATAGTCCTTTGTGGTGGTGCTGATGGAACCGCTGATCCGGCCACCATTGGCTTTCAGGTAGTTCAGAGCCGTATTCGTTGCCTCTTTCGCTTCTCGATCTGTGCCAATGCCGGTGCGCTCAAACTTACCATTACCGGGCAGCATCTGACTTTCCAGCCGGAAAACACCAATCATGCCAGATTTGCCACGCCCAACCGTGTAGACTTGACCGGGGTTGCACATGCCCTCCGGGATCAGTTTTCCGCCACCCTGTTCCGGGACGGAAACATAGTGTTCCTCAAAAGATTCATTGTCTATGTAGGAGAAATTCACATCATAGAACTCCATCCCGCCCAGTTTCTTCAGCTGTTCTTTCACGCGGCGGCGCATCTCCAAGGCAATCTGAAGAATTTCCTCCAGTTCCTCTTTTCCAAATACGCCATCGGGATAAACCAGTTTAACAAGTCCACCAACCATTTTTCTCACCGCAATTGTATCGCGCTGATTGAGATTTTTGCCAATCCGGTAATAACGATCCAGCGCATCTCCGTACTGCTCCTTGCGCAGTTCACGCAGGAACTCGGCCAGATAATCCGTGATGAAACCATAGTCATCCGTGAAATGCTCTGGTCGGAACTTCGGAATTTCCCAACCGGGGAGATAGCAGTGGATACGATCAAGAAATGCCGTATCGGTTCCCATCTCAGGCGGGAACGGGTCAAAGAGACTTGAAGTCTTCAGAAGGACATCCACGCTCTGGTTGATATTACCCACGAAAACCATGGAAGCATTGGCTGCCTTTTCTTCTTTGCCACGGGCAAAGGAACCTGATGCCATGTAATCCTTCATGATCTGAATGCCATCTTTATCTTTGAAACGGATTCCGGCGACTTCATCAAAAGCCACGCAGTCCCACAGGCCAACCAAGCCCATGGTGTGCTTGCCTATGTTGTAGAAGAGGTTTGCAACGGTCGTCTGACCACCGGAAACAAGGATACTATTGGGAGAAATCTCCTTGTACAAATGGGATTTGCCGGTGCTCCGTGGCCCCAATTCACACAAATTGAAGTTATTCTCTACAAGGGGAACCATACGCAGGAGAAGCAGCCACTTTTCCCGGTATGTCAGTTCATCTGGCTCCATGCCGATAGAACGAAGCAGGAGATCAATCCACTCGTCCTTGGTAAATGCCTTGCGTCCTTGCTTCAGATCTTCAATGGCTACATGGGGCATCTGAATAGGCGTCAGTTTTCGGATGCTGATGAGAGATTCATTTTTCTTTTTGGGTTTCTTGTCCGCAACAAGGATATCCGAGTCCTGTTCGTTGTTGTACTCCAGCTGGATAATACACCAGATACCTCCGCAGAGAAGGCGGTCATACTTTTCCGGATACTCCTCATCAATCGGAACTCCACCGAGTCCGAGATTGGAAAACCGTGCTTCATAGTAATCATATCTCAGGTTCAGTTCAACTGTCACCTGATCTATGATGGTCATTGCGCCACGCTGACGCAGTTTGGACAAAACTTTTTCTGCTTCATCCGGGCGGACATAGTTATCCGCAAGAATGCGCTTCACATTCTCTACGCCCTTCTGAATAATTTCGTCATCATCCGAACTGCAATACTGCCCAAGGAGGAACTCAAGGACATAGGTAGGAACATTTGCGCCCTCCTTGATTTTCTTCGTCAGGTCTTTTCGGACAATTTTCCCATCAAAGTTCTGGCGCAGCTTGTCCTTGATTATTTCACGAGTACTGGCGCTCGTTTCAAAATCGTCCATCTCGTTGTCCTCCTTGGCAGTATATTTTAGAAGAAGTTGAATTCGTCCACAGCAAAAGCAATGTCGATCTGGAACTCCTCTCGAATCGGTGCTTGCAGGCCGCTTTCGTCCTCAATCAGCAGATAGTAAGGCACTGCGGAATAGCGGCTCTGAACATCAAACATGGAGGTGGGCAGCTTCATTCTGTCCTGAACAATCAGATATTCCTCCACCTTGGCGGCAGCGTCCCGGTTCGGCTCTGCGCCTGCAATGAAGTTCCCGTTCAGAATCTCAATAATATCGGCATCCGTAGAGAAATTCTTTTCGACCAGCTCCAGTTCGCTGTAGACATGAGACACCAGATACTCTAGCGCCTGATCAATGCGGGACTTTGCTTCACCGCTCTTGATTTCCACACGTTCTCCGTCAATATAGAAGGCCGCATCGGTAATTGCTTTCTTCAGATCTTCCATAGCAGCCAGCTCATAGTGGCCTGCTTCATCCTGCTGATTGCGGATAATATCCTGAACAGACTTGGGAAGCTGAGATACATTGCGCTGCTTCACAAATTTACGGATCTTCATCGCTTTTTCCAGTGCTTCGTAGTAGGAAGCACCAGAGAGAACAACGATTGCCTGACCCTTGGATTCCGTCATCAGGCGCAGCTCAGATTTCTCAACTGCATCCGTAGCAACTGTGAGGAAGCGAAGCTTCATGCCTCCGGTGACAGCGCCAGTGGTCACGCCGTCCACCATCTTGTCAAAATCAAAGTCATAGATACCATGACGGAACTTCTTGGTCTGATAGATATCCGCATAGATCATCTGAGCAATCTTCTCTACAATGGAAGCGGTATCCACGACCGTGTTGTTGATATCCTTCTGAATATCCTGCTCCTCATCTGTCAGGAAGTGATAGGTCTCGCCGGTTCTGCCGATGTAGTTCTGGCTCATGAGCCGGTTCAGGGAATCCTTTACCTTTTCGCGGAGAACAATTTTGTCAGTCCGGATATCATCGGACATGAGGATGACAATGTTATCAATATTGGCGGGAATATCGTCCACATAGCGGATCAGATACAGGAGCTTCAGAACATCCACATCCATGCTTTCAATGCCTGCGCCAATGTCAGCAGCTTTCTCGCAGCGCTCAATCACACGACGGATTGAACTGTCAAGGAAGGTATGGACAGTATCGTAAAAACGGAAGAACGGCACCAGTGCATACTCGTCCTTATCCTGTACCTTCTGTGCAGCCTCTTGGAAGCCAGACAGCATGGAACGCTCACCACCGGAAAGGTGTTTGCCGGAGTTACCGTGCTTGCGAATCTCTGCAAAAACCTTCTGCATGATGATGAACTGATAAGGTACAAACGGAAAATCCTGCGCAAACTCAGACGCACCGGCGTAGCCTTTGATATCCAAAACGGAACCGCTGAAGCTGAAGAGGTTGCGCAGCACGGAATCATTCTCGTGATACAGACCTTCCAGCGTCTTCTCAACATCGGGCTTCTTTTTCAGGATACGCTTCTGGATCACTTCGTCCACGGAGGAAGAGGACAGGCTGAGTCTGGTCTTGAAACGCGCCTGAATTCGAGAGAACTCATCTGCGCGAACCTTGATGATTTCATCAATGGCTTCCTGACCGGTACACATGACCCAAACCTTACCGCCGCACTCGCTGCCAATCTTTTCAGTCAAAGACTGAAGGTTCAGAAGCATGTCGGTGTCTGTGCCAACATACTGACCAACCTCGTCAATCATGAACAGAAGACGGAAGTCGCTGGGTTTCTTGCTGACATAGGTTTTGATATCTTCCACAAGCCGTGCAATGGAGAAGTCAACGGCGGTTTTGTCATTGAACCAGCGCTTTGCATCATCTTCGCTCATATCCAGAACTTCCATCAAAGTCGGGATAATGAACTTTCCATTAAACGCAAAAGCCTTTCGCTGATCCACCCAAGACTTGCCCTTTTTCTCCTCAAAAACGCGCCGGAACTCTTCGGTCTTACCAAGCTGATCAATGTACTGCTCCAGCATCGCAACCTTCAGATTCTCGCCAAAGAAGCCAAGGTGGTTATAGAACATCTTGGCAAAGACACGGAGAACAGCGGTCTTGTCTTTGTTGATGGAGCCTTCAATGTCGATGTTGAACAGGATGGTCTCGGTTTTACTGCGAGTCGCTTTGTCAATCAGCATGAAGGTTGCAGGATCATCCTCAAACTTCTTGCGGAACATTTCAACGGTAGTGGTTGTTCCCACAGGCTTGTTTTCAAGAATGTAGGACAGCATCTTCAGAAAGTGAGATTTACCACTTCCAAAGAAGCCGGAAATCCACACGCCGATATCATCTGTTGGCTTGTCAAAGCTATCGCTGTAATAGTCGAAAAAGCTGATGAAATGCTTCTTCAGTTCTCTGGTAATCACATACTCACGGACTTCCTGCTCGATCACATCCGCAGTATCCTGATCGACTTTGATGACACCGTTAATTGGTCTGTTGATGTTCTCAGCAAACATGTTACGAATTTGCATGGTTCTGTCCTCCTCCGATGATATTGAAAGCCCGGTAATAATCGTTTGGTGTCAGTCTTCCAAAGAGCTTCAGATAGTGTCCGTCAAACTCTCCGGGATACATAACCAAGATCGGGATATCTGAGAAATAAGGCTGCAATGCTTCCAGCAGGGAATGTACACGCATGAACGGGAAAGCGTCACCAACGCCAGTAATTAAAAGAACATCGCCCGGTTCATGCTGCGGATAATTGCTCTGGATTTTCTCTATGAATTCTCCCTCACCAATGGCAGAGTGCAGCTGCTCCAAGAGAAAATCTCCGCCATCTGCTTCTTCCATATCCGGAATAGCATCCATGATATCCAAGTCATCACAGATTGCAAGGAAGGTTTTGTACAGGTTACATTCTACCAGTCTACATCTGAGGGATTGATCCGTTTTGATCTGTTCAAGGAAATGCGTGACTGTCATCTCCTCGCTGCTGTCATAGCAGAAGATTCGGATATTCACTTCGTTGCTAAGACCTTTGCCCTCAAGGAAATCCTGCTTTTGAATTTCCTCACGGAGCAGGTCAAGTCGTTCTTTCAGATTGCTCATATCTTCTTCTCCTTTATGCCAAGCAGTTAAATGCAATCAGCGCCTTCGTATCGTTGCTGGCTCGAATTGCATTTTCCAGTATCGGACTGATGAGAACCGGGTTCAGATGATCCGCAGTCGGACTGTCAATATACTCGTTCTCAATCAGGACTCGCGCCAACACCTGTTTGGCCTTCGTAATGGTATTCTCACTCCAAGTAGCAACCCAATCATCCTGTTCCTGAAGACGCATCATGAAAACATTCAAATCAGATTTGCTATAGCTCATGTCAAAGCTTTCAAACTTCGTTCCAATAACTGTGATCATAAAGTCCCAGACAAGCCGGTACTGTTTCATCATAGCGTATAGGCAGACCTGCTTGGCTACATCGCTGGGCTGATTTGCAATTGCGGTAATGAGCGACGCATCTTCCATTGCCTTTAATCTGCGAATACAGGACAAGGCCATGCGCCGAACAGTCTTTTCCGTGGGATATTGGAAAAGGTTATCTTCAACGATCTTGCTTGCTGTTTCTTCTTCGGAATAGCCTTCAGACAGTAGTTTTGCCGTAGTCCGCATCTCGTAGAAGAGAAAGTGTTCTCGCGTAATGACAGCCGAGTACGGGCTATTATTTTTTAGGCTTCTATCAGCGATTTGAGCCATGTTGTTCATTCTCCTGAATTTGCGTATTTGTATTCATTATTAATCAGCGGCATATCGTATTTTAAGGTGATTTCAGGTTTAGTCCCGCATGTTGTGGCCAGAGTTGATCTATTTCCTGAAGGGTTCCGTCGCAACGCAGCAAAACGTCTGTCCTTGCCTCTTCTGGACTGCTGCATCATGATTCCGTTTACTCGGAATAAGTCTCGTCCTCCACCACTTCCATGACATCTCCAATGTCGCAGTGGAACACCTTGCACAGGCGGAGCATGACAGACATGGAGACGAGGCGGTTGTTGTTCAGCTGGGTCATGGTATAGGGCGACAGATGGGCCGCTTTGGCCAGCTCACCCTTTTTCATTTTGTTCTTAATCAGCAGAATCCAAAGCTTGTCATAACGGACCGCCATGGGGTTCCTCCTGTTGAAAATAAAATCCCCCAAAGTGCTTATAACTTTACAGAGTATATTCTACCATAACGCCTCCAAAATTACAACAGAATCCAACAAATTCTGTAAAAACAGCAGCTATGGTGTCGATTTTGGGCGTCACCTAAAAAAGCCTCCCAAACCGTCCACCTATGGGAAGACAATTTGGGAGACTTGTGGGTGTACGGGATACTCTTACAAGCTATCTGGACCTGCTATATTGATAATCCGCAGGCCCGTGCGGCGGGCATAGTCCACGGTATAAACCGTGCCGCCAGTGGGCTCCGTCAGATAGCAAATACAAACGCTGCTGTTATCCACAAGATGCCGATTGCGTTTTTGCATACAGCCCCGAAAATAGTGCTCCGAGGTGTAAGTCACCTTATCTGCACAGTGCTTGATTTCTTCGTAAGTGTCGATATCCGCTTGTGGCCAGCCCCGAGTTTGGTTAAGGCACGGCAGCACAAGGATCAGCCGGATCTGCGGATAACGCTCCCGCAGGCGCAGGACCGCCTGCGCTGCCAGAGTATCAAACCCAAAGGCACCGCCTGCGCCGAAATAGCGATAGCCCTGCTCGATCAGCGTAACCAAGGTATCCTTCAAGCGCTTGGAGATTTCTGGCAAATCATCTGCCGGCAATTCCCGATGCCCGGTGAAACAAGCCGTTCTGGCTTTCATGTCTATCATCTGATAACCACCACCTGCCAATATAATAACATCTATAAACCATTACCGCAATGCAATTGCAGTCTGTGAGCAAATATTATTTCTGCATTTATAGGCTACAATATAATAAAGGGCGGTGAGTGGTTAATGACTGAGAAAGATTTCTCCTTGCGTTTGGCAAAGCTCCGGGAGGAAAAGGGCGTTTCTGCCCGTGATATGAGCCTATCCATGGGACAAAATCCCGGTTACATCAACAATATCGAAAGCGGGAAATCCATGCCTTCACTCGCCGGTATATTCTATATTTGCGAATATCTCGGGATATCGCCCAAAGACTTCTTTGATATAGATGCAGCCAGCCCGTCAAAAGCAAACGAGCTTTACTCTATCGCAAAAGGGTTGAGTAATGAGCAGCTGGATAATTTGATCGCACTGGCGAAGGGCCTGCGAAAATAAAAAAACACGGTGCCACCCGACGAAGGGTGACACCGTGTTCTACTTTTGTAGCGCAAAAACGCAGGCAGCTATGAGACAACACGTCCCATAGCTGCCTGCGTTCGTTCAATAGTTTACGATTCCGTACCCCAGAATCTCATAATGGCACACCGGGTACTGATTGACGCGGCAGCTGTCGCCGGAGTTGCCTTCTACGGTGTAGATGATCCCGCCCTCGACCTTCCAGACGACGCCCACGTGATCGGACTGCCCGTCCTGCGGGCCGAAGTGACCCTTGTTGTCCCAGTCGAAGAAGATAATCATGCCGGGCGCAGGCTCGATGGCGCTATCTGCCCATTGGCCACGGTCCCGGAACCACTGAACGCCGTTGACGCAGCCTGCAAATTTCGGAATGACGCCGGTGTCAATGTAGCCGCACTGGTCGGCGCACCAGGAGACAAAGCAGGCGCACCATTCCACACAACTGCCGAAACCGTACCAGATGTTGTCCATGTAGACGGTCTCCCGCTTTTCGAAGTCCTTAAACACATCCGCAAGGGGACTGGGTGACTTCAGGAGTGCCTTGCACTGCTTATCGGACAAGTCGTATTCCTCCAGTGCCAGCACGATGTCCTCCCGCACCGTGTACTCGTAGCAGTGGTTCAGGATTTCGTCGGGCGGCTGGGAAAGCAGCCACTCGCGATACTTCTCCTGTTCTGCGAACACCTTCTTATATAAAGCGGTGTTCAGTTCTTCGTTTGTCATTTTGCTTCCTCCTTCCTTTATGTTTTTGGGATAACACGCTCTATAGAAAAAGCCGCTTGATTTCTCTTGGAAACCAAGCGGCTGTGTATAGAATATTTGTTTTTGGAACGAAATCAGATCATCCACACGGGGATGATATATGTGCTGCTGTCGATTGCGCTTAATGTCTCCCGAAGGCAGATGATCGCGCCTGTCCCTCTCGGCACAGAGGCCTTATCCAGCAGCTTGAAAGCACCCGTAATTTGTGTGGGCGGGTTGATGCTTTTTTTGATCTCGATGGGGTGCAGCTGACCGTCGCTCTCCATAATCAAGTCGATCTCGTTGCTGTTCTTGTCCCGGTAATAATGCAGCAGACAATCTTTGGCGCTGTTGCTGTAGGTTTTTATAATTTCCAACACGACATAGTTTTCTAAGATGGCTCCGTTGATTGCGCCATTCATCAAAATTTCGGGGCTTGAGTACCGGGTCAGATAGGAGACCAGCCCTGTATCGAAGAAATACATCTTCGGCGTTTTGATCGTCCGCTTCAGAAGATTGTTGGAGTAGGGGTGCAGGAAGAACACGATCCCCGATTTTTCAAGCTCCTTCATCCAGCGCTTTGCGGTATCGTCACTGACGCCCACATCTCCGGCGATGTCATGCAGGTTCAGCATCTGGCCGCTCCTGCAGGCGGCAGCACGGATGAAATCGGCAAACATCACCTTATCCACACCGGGAATGTCGGTGGTCACATCCCGGTCGATATAGGTCTGAATATAGCTGCTGTAAAACACATCCCGGTCTTTATACTTGCCGCTCCTGTGTCCGGGGAGTGCGCCGTCCCAAATTCTTTGATAGATCTCATTCGGTGTGGCAGGGGAAAGCACCGCCTTGCGCTTCTGCAATTCGTCAAGCTCCAACGAAAAGGGCGAAACCTCCATTGCACCGCAAAGCTCCGACTGTGACAGTGCCGACATATGAAGAATGGCGGTTCGTCCGGCCAGCGACTCCTGTGCCAACTCCATTAGGCGATACGCCTGAGAACCGGTCAGCCAGTAGGAGCCGGGTGCAGCGCCGTTATCCACGGCGATCTTGATATATGAAAACAGCTCTGGTGCATACTGAACCTCATCGATGAGAACCGGCGCAGGGTGCAGCTTCAAGAACATTGCAGGATCGGTTTTGGCAAGTCTGCGCTCCTCCAGATCGTCCAGCGAAACCTCGGCTCGTGCCGTCCCCTCCATCAGATGCCGCAGCATGGTGGATTTTCCCACCTGACGCGGACCTGTCAGCAGCACACAGGCATACTCCTCATTGATTGCAATAAACTTCTTTTCAAGCTGTCTCTCAATATACATTGCTCCGCCTCCTTTAGGCTAAAATACGATGCACCTTTATTATAGCCTAAGTGCGAGGAAAAATCAATAGATTTTAGGCCAAAATACGATGCACTTGTATTTTAGCCAACGAAGGCAACGATTATGCGTGTCTGCACAGGCTTTCACCATTCATGTAAAAGTCGCCCGATTTCAAATCAGGCGGCTGATCTAATGGTATTTGTCATTCTCCCCACGGGAAGCCAAAATCGCTGCGCTTAATCTTGCACTGCGGCTGTCCATCCTTCCAAAATACGATGCCCTCAATGTTGTGCTTCTCAAGGTAATCACGAATTCCCTCGAAATCTCTCGGCACATCCGGCAAAAAGCGAATACCGTGTTTCTCAATCACATCTTTTTCAAGTCCATATGGGTTTGCTCGGAAATGCGGGCCGATTGCCTCGTAAGTGCCTTCCTCCGTAGGACAGCCGGCATTGCGATAGTATAAATTTTACTCCAGACGGATTGACAATGTGCATTACGCGTTGTATAATCTTGATTATACATAATGCGAGTTATAAAACGGAGGTATGCGTATGCCCGCAAAAGCAAAAGTCACAAAAGAAATGATTGTTGACGCAGCCTTTGCGGTCGCCCGTGAAGCAGGAGTGGAAAACATCAACGCAAGGACTGTTTCGGAAAGGCTGCATTGCTCCACACAGCCCGTCATGTATCACTTTGCGACGATGGAAGAACTGAAAAGAACCGTCTATGCGAAGGCAGACCTTTATCATTCGGAATATCTGATGACTATGAAAAAACCGCCGCAGGGTGCTGCGCTTGGGATCGGAATGAATTATATCCGCTTTGCCATCGAAGAACCGCATTTGTTCCGGTTTCTGTTTCAGTCGGATTATTTCAGCGGGAAAACCCTGCTTGAACTGATCGATGCCGAGGAGCTTACCCCCGTTCTTTCAGCGATGCAGAGATCCTTGGGAATCGGCATGGAGCAGACGAAAAAGGTTTTCCTGACGGTTTTCCTGTTTGCCCACGGGTACGCAAGTATCATTGCCAACAATTCGCTGAAATACGACGAGGAGCTTATCAATTCTCAGTTGGAGCAGGCGTATAGAGGTGCAATCTTGGCAGCGCAGGAGGAAACGGCATAACAACCTTTCTGCGGGAACGAGAACCTTCAAGCCCGGCATCCGTGGTGCAGAGCTGGTGCCGGAGCTGCACGTCGTATCCGACCATATCTTTACGAAGGTAAAGAGCAACGCCCTGACAAACGAGGAGTTTGCGGCTTTCATCAAGGGAAACGGCATTGACGAGTTTTATATTTCCGGTGCGGACGCCGCAGCCGATTGATTCAGAGATTCCCAAGGACTGCGAGGTCTTAGAGCTTTCCGAGGTCGTGCAGGCGTAAAGGCTGCCGGGCATTGCGGTGGATAGGAAGAACGGTGACACAATCATGCAGTTCACGGTGTAGAAAATCATTTTTCCGGTACAAGCTTGAATTGGTGGAGGAGAATGCAAAATGAAAATCTATGATATTTCCCAAGAGGTTTTCGGTTGTCAGGTATATGCCGGCGATCCGATGCCGGAAAAGGAGCTGCTTTGCTCAATGGAAAAAGGTGACCCGTATAACCTGACGGCATTTCGCATGTGCGCACATAATGGCACGCATATTGATGCACCGTTTCATTTTATCCAAGGCGGAAAAACCGTCGATTCCATAGATTTGGACACGTTCGTAGGACTGGCTTATGTTGCAGAGCATCATGGCGTCGTCTCTGCCGATGATGTTGCGGCAATACTCGAAAATGCAAAAAAGCAGAGTCCGGAAGCGGCAAAGAGAATACTCATCAAGGGAGATGCAGAGGTTTCTTCGGAAGCAGCCAAGATATTTGCTGCCTCAAATATGCTCTTGCTTGGAAACGAATCCCAAACCGTTGGTCCTGAAAATGCCCCGATGGAGGTACACCGCATCTTGCTGGGAGCCGGTGTTGTATTGCTTGAGGGAATCCGTTTGACAGAGGTTTCGGAAGGCGTTTATTTCCTGAATGCGGCTCCTCTGAATCTATCCGGTGCGGATGGTTCCCCGTGCAGAGCTGTACTGATCGCCACCGAGAGATGAATTCAGACCTTGTGGAGGCAACTATGAAAAACACAAGCCAACGGATCGGCTGCTGCGGACTGGACTGCGAAGCCTGCGATGCCAGAATCGCAACGATAACAAACGACAACCCTCTGCGTGAGAAAACCGCCGCGCTTTGGACAAAGCTCAACGGGGTAACGATCACGCCGGACATGATCAACTGCACCGGATGCCGCATAGAGGGCGCCAAAACGCCCTTCTGCGACAAGCTTTGCCTCGTACATAATTGCGTCCGGGAAAAGGGGCTGGATACCTGCGCCGACTGCGGACAGATGGATGGATGTCCGACGCTGGGGCAAATCGCCGGAAACAGTCCGTTTGTTTTGGAAAATCTGAAGCAGTTGAAGCAGGATAATGCCTGACACAATGACGGTAAACGGCTACCGTACACCGGCTCCTTGGAACACGTTACTACATTGACTACGAGTGCAATGCCTATATGGAGCAATGGGACTTTGAACATGGACTGCGCAGGCACCGGAAAGGACGGAGGAAACATGAAAACCCTTTGGGAGGACAGACTCCTCTATGCGATACCGGCGCTTCTCGTGCTGGCTTCGTACTGTGACGCTTAATTTGATAAGGCGCTGGTGCAAAAGCGGCGCGGAAGATGTGCCGCCGGTGCTGCCGTTCGCTTCACGCATGGAATTTATCGGACAGCGCCAAAAGGGAACAATACGGAGAAGGGAAGTTTTGAAATTGAATAACAGTTTGTTTGTCATTGAACGCGCACGGCCGGAGGAGGCCGCCGCGCTGCTTGATTACCTGAAGTTCATAGGTGGAGAAACGGACAATCTCAGCTTCGGTGCAGAGGGAGTGCCGCTCGACCTTGAAACGGAGCAAGACTATCTGCGTTCGCAGTGCGAATCAACGGACAATGTGCAGTATCTTGCCAAGGTGAAAGATGAGATCATTGGAACGGCAAGCCTGAACCGCAAACACAAGCGAATGAGCCACCGCGGGGTATTCGGAATCAGCCTGAAAAAAGCATGGTGGGGCTGCGGTGCGGCTTCTGCTCTGATGGAAGCGATTCTTGCCTTTGCCAAGGAGAACGGCTTCGAGCAGTTGAATCTTGAAGTGCGCAGCGATAATGCCCGTGCTATCAGACTTTATGAAAAGTACGGCTTTCGGAAGCTCTGTACATTTCCCCATTTTTTCAAAATCAATGAAGAATATATCGATTTTGACCTGATGAATCTCGAGCTGAACACAGCAGACGACCGCATCGGGGAAAACGCGAGATGACTATTGATATACTGGTTCTGAAGCGGTATAATTGAATGGGAGTAGTCTTTTGGAGACGATCCAGCATCCAGACAGAAAAAAGGAGTATTTTTTGAAACTTACCACTTTATTACTTGAGCGTGTGGCCTGACTGGGAGGTCTGGCAAATTCATTCACACGCCATTCCTCCCGAAGAACAGACCACGCATCTTCAGGAGGACTTCCAATGAACCGCGAAAACAAACGCAAAACCTTTGAAAAAGGGTACTATAAGACCCACGCCTGTCACGACGCGTTTATCTGCAAGGTCTGCGGCAGACCTTGTGTGCCGGAACATGCAGGCAGCGACCACCGCAACCACTGCCCCAACTGCCTTTCAAGCCTTCATGTGGACATAGAACCCGGCGACCGGGCAAGTGACTGCGGCGGCATCATGGAGCCGATCGCCGTCTGGGTGCGCAAGGGCGGAGAATGGGCGATCATTCACCGCTGCAAGCGCTGCGGTGCGCTCAGCTCCAACCGCGTGGCTGCGGATGACAACCCCATGAAGCTCATGAGCATCGCAATGAAGCCTCTTTGTGAGCCGCCGTTCCCGTTGGAGCGCATTGAGGAAATGACCGCGCTTATGGGCGGCGATGGGAAGATCAAATAAGCCGAAAAATCCAATTCAAAAGAGCCAAACGCAAAGACGCAGAGCTTTACCGGAAGGGATTGCTCTGCGTCACTTTTTCAAAAGGAGCAAGCACAACTTTTATTTTGAAATGCCTGATTTCATAAAGGTTCTACGGAAAGGGAAGCGGCGGCTGCCGAGCCTCACGCCTTTAGCCTTTGCTGCAGCGATACCTTCCTGCTGACGCTTTTTACAGGGAGCTTTGCAAATGCGCGCTCCGGATATGAAAATCTTCCGAAAAGCGAATACGGCAGCCTGTTGAAAGGCTGCCGTAGGCAGGAAAACTGGAATTTATTTGGCAGATTTGATTATCCACTCATCAAGAAACTTCATTTGTTCTTCCGTATGAAACCAATGCTCCCCATTTTTCATGATAGAAAGTGTTGAATTAGTTCTCTGTACAAATTCAAATATCGTTCCATAAGCGGTAAGATTATCTTTTTCACCATACAAAATGTGCGTTGGAATTTTCCATATAATAGGGTTTTCTCTTACATAGCAAAGATAATCCCATGAAAGGGTCTCTCCAAAGGTTGTCTGAATTTCTTTTTTCTCTTTGAGTTCATCTTCTGTAACATTTGCCCAAATCATCATATCAGCAATAAGCCTTTCCATATCTACAATGGGCGAAATAAAATATGCTTTCTCTATTTGTTGATTTGATAAGGCATTGATAGCAAAATACGCTCCAATGCTATTGGCGATTATTTCAACAGTCTTGTAGTTTCTATAAATCGAATTAAAAAGTAATGGAAATTCTTCTTTTGCTTCCCATGGAAACTGTGCAGTATAGTCAAGACCAATCACATCACAATCACTAAAGAGCGGTTTGTAATGAATAGCTTCTTCAGCATTTCCACCTTTTCCATGTATATAAATAACTGCTTTATCCACAATAGTTATCCTCCGAAAATTCCGATTTGTCGAAATCATTTTACCATAATGCAGCCCGTCAAACAACAGGTAACAAAAAAGTCCACCGTAATTCTATCGAAATTACGGTGGACTTGGTGCCGGTGGCGGGGGTCGAACCCGCACGGTGTCGCCACCGCGGGATTTTGAGTTTTCAATGATATGGCGTATACCACCGAATTGACCATCTTTCGGGGGATTAGAACTGCCCCCCTAAAGCCAGTATTCTCAAGGCATTTGGGGTGATTTCCTGTAAAAAGCCTTGATTTATAAGGGCTCATTGGATTTTCCCATTTTGGCTCCCGATTTTGAAGAACGGAGGGATATTGGAGGGATGTTGATAGGATAGCAGTTTCCACCGAACAACAACTGTGCTCATGAACACACGCACCAGATTCATTTTCACAGCGTGCGGCTATCTGCCATTGACACATAATTAAAGGAGGTCGCAAACTATGAAATTCAAACCCAACGATTATTTCTTAAAGCAATATCCTGATTTGTTGAGTACCAAAGAGGTAGGCGAAATTCTGAGGATATGCTCAAAAACCGTTTATAAAATGATCCAGAATGGTGAAATAAAATCTTTTTGTGTGGCAAGAAAGACACTCGTTCCCAAGGTCTATTTGCTCCAATATATCTATGGCAAAGATGCACCGAAAATTGATGACTTGGTAAAGATATATGGAGGCGAAAAATGAAATCAAGAATGCACTATGAAAAACTTTTTGCCCCGTATCCTGATGTTGTGACTTTGTCTGAGTTTTGTAATATGCTTGGCGGTATCGGCGACAGCACCGCCCGAAAAATAATGCGGGCAAACAAGGTCAAGCACTTCTACATAAGGTGTACATATCTTATTCCAAAAGAAAGCGTGATCGATTATGTGATGAGTTATGACTACTTGGAGTACAGCAAAAAGTTAAAAGCGAGGATTTGACCTTCCAAAAGCCGTTTGCAGAAATGCAGACGGCTTTTAAATATTATATGTTTTATATATAGTATTTAAATGGCTTTGCCGCCCAATTCACATCAGGAATGGCTGTTAGAATATCTCCTATTTTATCAGAAAACCGAAGAGTAACTGGAAGCCCATCTCCATACAAACAAGCATTATAATTAAGTTTTGTTAGGGCAAGGATATCTCTCATAACAGTCTTAATATCTGCTTGTCCTCTATTTATTTCAATATGTAATGGGCAAGCAACCTCTAAATGATTAGCGGTTTCAGTTTTGGGGATGAATCCTTTTGTCCACAAATAACCGCTTTTTTCATCTACATATAAACACAATCCGCGTAAAATGCCATATTGCGATTTGGGGTCGGTATTATCCTTTAACAATCTCAGTCCACTTTTTTCTCTAATTGCTACGCCCACCAAATTTGTCGTTGGAGAAATGTTTGCGGCATCTTGAAACCCATTCCATTCATCATTTGTAAATGCAGTTCTTCCGTGAATAAATAATTCTTTTGGATAGGATTTGTGTTTGTCGTAATATGCGTCAATAGCTATTGATAACAGTGCTTTTGCTGATGTTCTATCCAAATGAAAAGTTTTTTCATTTTTGCTTATCCACGGGCCAATATTTCCTCTAAAAACAACGCCATCACCTGAATCAAGAAACATTTGTGCCGCACTGCAAGCATATCCTTTCTGTTTGCCTGTATCTTGTAGTTTCTTAAACACAAGGCCAACATAACATACGCCCTCTCTTACAGCATCTAACTTCCACGGCAAACATCCCAATTTGTAATATAAAGAGCTTGAATGTGTCCATGCAAGGTGTGCTTTCATATCGCTATTGTATTCGTCGCTACCATCTTTAGGTTGGAATTGTAATGTTGATTCAAGCATTACTTGAATGGGGCATGCTATTTTATTGTAAATTGCCCTCGCTTTTAACTGATCGTGAAAATCCGAATCTGATTCATACATTTCAACATATTGGCTCAAATCTTCATTATCTTCTGGAAACAATGATATCTGGCCCGAAGTAAAGGTTTCAATTTGTTTTTTACTATAAGTTGCTTTACCAGAAAGGGATTTTGGTCTGCATAAAGTCAAGACTGCATTAGGAACAACTACATACCAAATATCTACAACCGATTCTTCGTCCTCTATGTACTTTTTAATTGCATTCAAATAAAGTGAAACTAAATTATATGTTCTCTCTTTTAGATTTGTAATCGCCAATGCAGTATCTAAGTCACTTTGTGATAAAATTATAGTTGCAGTAGGCTCGACAGGCCATTCAATGCCAAACACCGATTTGAATCCCGGAAAAAATGGTCGTCCGGACGAATTTGTAAAAATTGGTTTATTCATTTGGCATACAAAAGAGCGATAATATTCCAATCCTTTCTCAGTACAAATAACGCCAACACGAATTGTACTACTATTTTTTTCATACGGTCCGAAAAGAGTTAGCCCATCCCTACTGTCCTCTGCGGATTGATTAAATGCAAATTTGAGCTTTGGTTCTTCCATATAGTATAATTGATTATTCGGCATTTTCATCACCTACCTGTTTATAAACATACGGTTCTATATAACTCTTTTCTGAAATGAAACGCTCTGATTGACTTCTAATGTACATAGCATTTTCTTCGCAACAAGGGGTATAGAAAATATTTTCTGTTCCGCCTGACAAGAAAAACATACTTGCTTGCAACCATTCTTTCCACTGCTTGTTGAACATCAAACGGCCTTTGCTTCGACGAGCTGCAATTTGTGAGGCATCAGGTAGAGGAATACCCTTTTCATCTGTAAAGATTATATGCCACTTAAATATTATCCCAGACATCGGATAATTTGTATAATACCCGCTCAATCCAAAATGCCATCTTTTTATACTTCTATAAGTTCCCGAAAGAGCTTTTTCTCTACTTGTTGCAAAGCGCTTTGATTTCGCACCATTAGGGAAAAAGTAAACATTTTTACTGGTTTTACCTGAATTTGATTTATAACGACGCAAGCCGTGTTTGTAAAACATTTCACCTATCATCCAATTCGCTATTGAAACAATATCGCGCGAAAGGTTGGATATGGATTCTCCAAGATATGTATTGGGTAAGGTGTGGTTTTGGATAGCGTCTTTTGTGTCCAATTTAATAAAATCTACTTCTCTCAAACACCAATCACATATACATTTGTTGCAGGCAAATGTCACGATCACTTTCTTATTCTTTTTCATAGGAATATGTCGAGTAGTTAAAGCTTCTTCAACATCTTCTCTTTTATAAATAAAAACGGATTCGGGAAGATCGAGAGCAAAAAGGTTACTGCAATATTCATCTTCGTTATCAACTGTTTGCGATCTGAGCTTGGTTTGAGAACTAAACCATCTATCGATATAATGCTGACTATCAGTATTTGACATGACCTTAACTATGTTTTCATCATTTAGATATTTTAACAAAGTCTCTAATCCCTTTGCCCAATCATTGTAGAAATCAATTGCATTTAGCCGCAATATTTCTACAGGAAGGTCATTGTAGCTTACATTATCAATTCTAACTGGAACGATAAAATTGGGGTTCTGCCTTCTTATTTTGTCAGCAACAGCCAATTCTTTTTGTACACCATCTCTATTCGGATCAATAGAAGTATTGCTCATTACGAAAATAAACTTCACGGCATTATTGCGAATTGTTTGGTCGATAGTATTCCAAAAATCAACGGATGGAGCAAGATCATTTAAATCTACCCACACCTTGTAACCGCAAAGTTCAAGTTTTGTTGCAAGCCATGTAGCAAAAATATTGTCAGTCGGAGTTGCATGACTAATAAAAATAGTATCTTTCATAATTATCTACCTCCTGACAAAAGTTCTGCATACTTATCCAACCGTTCTTCTACATACTCAGCAACCATTTGAATCATAGCACCTGCGTCGTTATCCCTGTAATAACTGTCAAACGCTTCATAATATCGCTTGCGATCGGTAAACTTCACATTGATAGGAGGATAGCCGTTCTGCATAAGAAACAAGTTCAATATCAAACGCCCTGTACGGCCGTTGCCGTCTACGAATGGGTGGATTCCCTCAAATTTCAGGTGAAACAGCGCTGCACTCTCAATTGGATGCAGTTTTTTCTTTGAAAACTCTTTTATGAGCTTTTCCATCTGTTCCGGTACAACAACCGGCTCCGGTGGTGTATGGTATGCGCCCATGATTCTAACGGGAATCCGTCGATAAATGCCGCGATCTTCTGGTCTGTCCATCAAAACCAGCGTGTGAATCTGCTTGATAATAGTTTCCGAAAAAGGAACTTTATCTTTTACCAAGTCTTGAACATAAAGAAATGCATCTTTGTGCCCGACAGCTTCTAAATGATCTTTCAACGGCTTTCGGTCAATCGTAATGCCTTCTAAAACAAGAGCTGTTTCCTGCAAGGTTAGGGTATTTCCCTCAATTGCATTCGAGTTGTAGGTATATTCGATCAAGAACTCCTCTTGTAACCGCTGTAATTCGCCTGCCGTAAGTGGCCGCCGCTGATCTAACTGTTCCTTTATACTGTCAATACGAGAAAACAACGGCAAATATTGTTCCGATACCGCTTTATGACGGAGGGTACGCCCATCTACCGGCTTTACAGCGTCACACGGTATTAAGTAAGAGCGTCCTTTTTGAATAACTCCCTCAATTTTTCCTTGTTGGCACAGAATGCGAACCCTGCGATCAGAAATACCCCATTGTTCCGCCGCCTGCGTGACTTTCATATATTCCATTGCGTTCACCGCCTACATAACATTCTTGTTTTTTATAGTATAGCATAAAATCGGAATAATATCAATCCGCTTTGCAGAAACTTCCGATTTATATCATTCCGAAATTTACATAGCCGTCTGCTTCGCCGCAGGCGGCTAAATCTATGTAAAGGAGGAAACCCCAAATGGTGAATTGCAAAGTGATCGCGGTGACGAACCAAAAAGGCGGCGTGGGCAAAACCACGACCACCGCCAATCTCGGCATCGGACTGGCACAGGAGAGAAAGCGTGTCTTGCTGATCGATGCCGATGCGCAAGGCTCCCTGACACTTTCTCTCAGCTACCCGAAGCCGGACGAGCTGCCCGTGACGCTGGCGAATGTGATGCAGAATGTGATCGACGACACGCCTATGCCGGACGGCTACGGTATTTTGCACCACGGCGAAGGCGTAGACCTACTCCCTGCGAACATTGACCTGTCCGGTATGGAAATTCGGCTCATCAACGCTATGAGCCGGGAAAGTGTGCTGCGGACATATATCAATGCAGTGAAACCCCATTACGACTATATTCTCATTGACTGTATGCCCTCGCTCGGTATGATGCCGATCAACTCACTGGCGGCAGCGGACAGCGTTATCATTCCGTCGCAGCCGTCGTTTCTGTCGGCAAAGGGGCTGGATCTGCTGATGCAGTCCATCGCAAAGGTCAAACGGCAGATCAATCCCAAGCTGAAAATTGACGGCATCCTTTTTACGATGGTGGACAGCCGTACCAACGAGGCAAAGGAGATCATCGCTTCTCTGCGCGCCCACTACGGCGAGAAGATCCGTGTGTTTGGAACGGAAATACCCTTTTCCGTGAGAGCCGCCGAAACCAGCAGCAGAGGCAAGAGCATTTATGCTTACGACAAAAACGGTAAGGTCGCCGCCGCATACCGTGCGCTGACAAAGGAGGTGTTGGAGATTGAGCGTAAAAACGAGAGATTTAGGGATGACGCCGCTCGATGACCTGTTCTCCACCGATGAAAGCCGTGCGGAATCGCAGCTTGAAAAGGTCGTGACGCTGAATCCTGCCGAGATCTCCGACTTCCCGAATCACCCGTTCAAGGTCAAACAGGACGAGGCAATGGCAGAGATGGTCGAGAGCGTCCGAAAATACGGTGTGTTAGTTCCGGCTCTTGTCCGCCCGAAAGCGGACGGCGGCTATGAAATGGTGGCAGGTCACAGGCGCAAGTTTGCGGCAACCTTGGCAGAGCTGCCGGAGATTCCCTGTATCGTCCGTGATCTCACCGATGATGAAGCGACCATTATCATGGTGGACAGCAACCTGCAACGGGAAACGATCCTGCCGTCCGAAAAGGCATTTGCCTATAAAATGAAGCTGGATGCGATGAAACGGCAAGTAGGCAGACCAAGCAAGGAAAATTCTGTCCCAGTGGGACAGAATTTCGATGGTAAAACATCAAGGGAGCTGCTGGCGGCTAAATCGCCGGATAGCAATACCCAAATCCAACGCTATATCCGCCTGACCAAGCTGATCCCCTCCATCCTGCAAATGGTGGACGACGGGAAAATCGCTTTTCGCCCTGCCGTGGAGCTTTTTCCTACCTTTCTTCAAAGCAGCAGGAAGCCCTGTACAGCACCATGGAATGTGAGGACTGCACGCCGTCTTTGGCGCAGGCCATCAAAATGAAGGAGTTTAGCAAGGACGGCAAGCTGACCGAGGAAGTCATCCTCTCCATCATGCAGGAGGAAAAGCCGAATCAGAAAGAGCAGTTCAAAATGTCGAAAGAGCGTATCAGCAAATATTTTGCGCCGGGGACGCCCGCACAGAAAATCGAAGATACCATTATTAAAGCGTTGGAGCTATACCGCAAACGGCAGCGTGACCGTGAAGCCGAACGGTAGAATTTCACTACCAAGGGACAGCCATACCCATTTCTGATGAGTGTACGGCGGTGCTTGTGTGTTCCCCCTCTCCACACCTCTCCCCCTCAAAACTACCTGTACTTCCCGAAAAAGAGAATTTACAAGGGCGGCAGTTCTTGCAACTTTGCCATTTTCTGCGGCAGACCGTACAATGAAACGGCAAAGGAGGTTTGCGAACATGAGAAAAGCGTGGATGATCGCCGCTTTGGTGCTGCTGGCACTTTCTGTTTCGGGCTGTGCAAATGCAGACTATTCCGAGGGGACGCCATCTTCGGAGGAAACGGCCATGACCGAGCCTGTGCAGAGCATTGCACCGCAGGAGCACACAACCGTTTCTGTTTCGGAAAGTACAGAGATTGCTACTGAAAATGCCGCAGAATCCGAAATGGTGGAAATACCGCCGGAGGTTTCAACACCAACCGTGGACAATGCTCAGTTGCCGACCGAGAGCGGCACTACGGAACCTGCGCCGCCGAAAGCATCCGAGCCGCCACCGGCAGTACCCACCGATCCGTCGATGCAGGAAACCGAACCGTCTGCCGCAGAAGAACCTGCCGAGCCGGAGTTTGACATCCAGACTTGGATCGACTATGCCAAAGCCTACGCCGAAAGCGTGGGACTGCGGCCGGAAAGCTCTGCGGTCGATTGCTGGGATACACCTATTGATGCAGATGCGGACTGTATCTATCTTGAACGGGATATTTGTTCCCGTCTGAATCGCTATGCCGCAGATGAAACCATCACGGATATTTGGGTATGGTGCGAAGCAGTCGGCACCAACAGCTATCTGCTCTATATCGGGTACGCGTAATTTCACACACAGAAGGAAGCATCGCAGTAATGCGGTGCTTTTTTTCATGTCAACAAGGAGGTAAACAAATGAAAAAGTTTTATCGCAGGAGCATTTCGGGGCTTTTGGCTCTATTGATCTGCTTCACTACTATTCTGGGAAGCAGTGTGACTGCCCTTGCCACATCGGTTCCGGCGGAAACAGCAAAGTCCTATTCTGTGGCATTTCCCAGAAACGGAGATGCAAATCTGGACACCAGCGGCACATGGGGACATGATGAACTTCATTATATGAACGGCTGGACATCCGGCGAAAAAACATGGATGACAACACTGCACACTATTGGGGAATTTAACGGCCCGGCCTGTTATTGCATTGAACCGGGCGTACCCCGTCTGCTGGAAAGAACTTACACCCGCTATGGCGAAGATTATTGGAAGGACTACCCATCCGAGTGCAACAGTACCATTGATGCCGATACGATCAAGACGCTGCTGGGACGGATCATGCAGTACGGTTATCAGGGCAATCTGTCTCTCGGCTGGCGTTCACAGAATAATGCAGATGCCAACAAGTTGGCGCACATGATGGCAACACAGGTTTTGGTATGGGAAACCGTTGTCGGTGAGCGTGATGCAAACTTTAACCATGTTGACCCCGGCAGAGCTGATGCCGTGAAATCCGTTTATCGGACAAGCCATCCGCTGTACAGCCGTTTTTCTGCTTATTATGACAGTATGGAAGCCAGTGTGAAAAAACACACCATCCTTCCAAGCTTTATGGCTCGAAGCACAGGCAAGGCTCAGACCGTTGAGATGAATTGGGACGGTAGCCGTTATACGACCACTTTGACCGACACCAACGGTGTGCTGAGTGATTATACCTTTTCCTCAGAGCAGACCGGAATCGATTTTACGACCCGTGGTAATACACTGACGATCACCGCCGAAGCGGCACCTACAAAGCCCTTGATAATCTCGGCTACCAAAACCAATATTCGCAAAGGCGTTGTGGTGTGGAGTGACGGCCATTACGACCCCGACGGAACAATGCAGGATGTGGTCACTTACAGTGCTACGGTCAGCGACCCCGTGAAAGGCTATCTGAACATCAAGGTCAGCTACGGCAGCGCCAAGATCGTCAAGACTTCCGAGGACGGCAAGGTCGAGGGCATTTCCTTTACCGTTACGGGCAACGGCGTGAACAAAACCGTTCAGACAGGTGCAGGCGGTGTCATTCAGATCGACAACCTTGCTCCCGGCGTTTACACCGTGACCGAGCAAAGCTATGACAAATACGAGCCGCAGGAGGTGCGCCGTGTGACCGTCGTCAGCGGTCAGGTGGCAACGGTCAATTTCAATAACACCTTAAAGCGCAGTGATCTCACCGTCACGAAAACCGCCGAGGACGGGATGAACGAAGGTGTGAACTTCCACCTGTTCGGCACTTCACTGTCGGGGCTTGCGGTGGATGAATACGCCGTGACCGACAGCTCCGGCAAGGCGTATTTCCGGGATGTGCTGATCGGCACAGGCTACACGCTGGAGGAAGTCGATACGGCGATCCGCTATGTCGTTCCCGAAAATCAGACAGCGGCGGTGGAATGGAACACGGTCACGAACAAGAGCTTTACGAACATTCTGAAAAAATGGAATGTCACCGTCACCAAAAGCGATGCCGAAACGGGGCTGCCGCAGGGCGATGCCACCCTTGCCGGTGCTGTCTACGGCATCTATAAGGGCGACCAGCTTGTAGACACCTACACCACGGATGCCAACGGGCAGTTCACCACGAAATACTATGTCTGCGGCGACGACTGGACCATTCGTGAGATCATGCCCTCCGAGGGCTATCTGCTGGACAGCACTGTTTATCCCATCGGCGCAGAGGCGAAAAACTACACCGTGGAATATAACACCACCGCAAACGATGTGACCGAGCAGATCATCAAGGGCAAAATCGCCATCATCAAGCACACGGACGATGGCGAAACCCAGCTTGAAACGCCGGAGGCCGGCGCAGAGTTTGCGGTTTTCCTGAAAGCCGATGGCTCTTATGAAAGTGCAAAGGCATCCGAGCGTGACTACCTGACCTGCGATGAAAACGGCTATGCGGTCACAAAAGGCCTGCCCTACGGTATCTACACGGTGCATCAGACCAAGGGCTGGGACGGGCGTGAGCTGCTTCCCGATTTCGATGTGTATATCGCCAAGGATGGGCAGACCTATCGCTACCTTGCCAACAACCGCAATTTTGAGAGCTATATCAAAATCGTCAAGGTGGATGCCGAAACGGGAAAGGTCATTCCGCTGGCTGGTGCAGGCTTCCGGCTCTACCGCCCGGACGGGTCGCTCATTACGCAGACCTTCACCTATCCCGAAGTCACCACCATCGACACCTTTTACACGAATAGCGACGGCTACCTTATTACGCCCGAAAAGCTGGAATATGGCACGGGCTATTCGCTGGTGGAGGTTTCCGCCCCCTACGGCTACACGCTGAACAGCGAGCCGGTCTATTTCGATGTGACCGCCGACAATGCCACGGAGGAAAACGCCGTTACGGTGGTCGAGATCACAAAGCCAAACACGGCGCAAAAGGGTGTGATCCGGATCAGCAAGAGCGGCGAGGTCTTTTCGTCTGTCACCGAGGCGGACGGCATCTATCAGCCGGTGTTTGCGGTCAAGGGGCTTGCGGGCGCAGTCTATGAGATCACCGCTGCCGAGGACATCATCACGCCGGACGGCACGCTCCGCTATGCGGCCGGAGAGGTCGTCGATACCGTGACCACCGACGAATCGGGACTTGCCGAAAGCAAGCCGCTGTATCTCGGCAAATACGAGGTCAGGGAGATCACTGCACCCACCGGCTATGTGCTGAACACCGAAGTCTACACGGCAGAGCTTGTCTATGCCGGGCAGGAGGTCGAGATCACCGAAACCGCCGCCGACTTCTGCAATGAGCGACAGAAAGCCGCCGTTTCTCTGGATAAGGTCTTGGAGCAGGACAAGCGCTTCGACATCGGCAAGAACGGCGAGCTTTCCGCTGTGACCTTTGGGCTGTTCGCCGCCGAGGAGCTGACCGCCGCTGACGGCAGCATCATTCCCGCCGACGGCCTGCTGGAGATCGTGTCGGTGGCCGAAAACGGTCATGCCGTCTGCAAGACCGACCTACCGTTTGGCAGCTACTATCTCAAAGAGCTTTCCACGGACGGACACTATATCCTCTCCGACGAAAAGTACCCCATCGTGTTTGAGTACGCCGGGCAGGACACGGCGCTGGTGGACATCAAGGCAAACGGCGGCGCACCCATCGAAAACAAACTGCTCTACGGCGAGATCCACGGACTGAAAAAGGACGAGGATGGCAGCGGCCTTGCCACTGCGCTGATTGGGCTGTTCCGTGCGGACTGCACCGAGTTTACGACGGAAAACGCCATCTTGACTTCCACCTCTGCCGAGGACGGCAGTTTTTCTTTTGTCCGTGTACCGTATGGCAACTGGATCGTGCGGGAGATCGAAGCTCCGACCGGCTTTGTGCTGTCGGAGAAAACCTACCCCGTGACCGTCGATGCGGACGGTGCGGTGATCGAGGTAGAGATCGAAAACACCCGCATCCGTGGCACGGTGCAGCTCACCAAGACCGACCGTGAATATCCCGACAACAAGCTGACGGGGGCGGAGTTCACCGTTTACCGTGACAGCAACGGCAACAAGGAACTGGATGCCGATGATGAACTGGTTGGCACTCTCACCGAAATCGGCATCGGCGTTTATGAAATGCCCGATCTGCTCTATGGCGGCTATATTGTCAAAGAAACGAAAGCGCCGGAGGGCTTCTATCTGGACGACAACGCCTACTATTTCGAGATCACCGAAAACGGCAAGACCGTGACCGTGGAGAACGAAGCCGGAAAGGGCTTTGTCAATGCGCCGCAGGCCGGCTCTCTGAAAATCATCAAGACTTCCTCGGATGGCAAAATTGAGGGTTTCTCGTTCCGAGTGACCGGTCCGAACGGATATGTCGGTGTGTTCACCACCGACAAAAACGGCGAAATCATCATTGAAAATCTCCGCATCGGTGAGTATGTGGTGTCCGAGGTGTCGGACGGCGCATCTTCCGCTTATGTGCTGCCCGCCGACAAGACGGCATCCGTGTTTGAGGGTGCGGTGACGAAAGTGGAGATGCACAACGAACTCCGTGACACGCCGAAAACCGGGGATGACAGCAATCCCGCCCTGTGGCTTGTCCTGCTCGGCGTTTCCGCTGCGGGCGCTGCTACGCTGGGCGTAGTCGGATTCAGAAAACGCAGAAAGGAGGACACAGAGTAATGGAACTGAAAACCATTCTGGCAATCGGGCTGGTCGTATTTATCGTCGGCGCTTTGATCTTCCTGAAGATCAGAGCCAAGAAAAAGTAAGCCTTGGGGCAGCGAAATCCGCTGCCCCTTTTACATATCCCGAAAATAGAAAAGGAGGCAAAATCATGGTTCATTTCTTTGATTCAGACATAGCGAAAAAATACGGAGTCAATGCGGCGGTGCTGGCCTGCTTTCTTTGGGACTGTATCGAGCAGAAAAGCACTGAGTCGCCGCAGTTTCACGAGGGCAAGGTCTGGGTGCGCTGTTCGGTGCAGATGATGACCGGCTTTTTCCCGTTTCTGTCCTATGATGAGATCCGCTACGCCCTGAAACGGCTGGTCAAGGGGCGGGTGCTCACCAAGGGTCGGTTCAACGAGAGCCGTTTTGACCGCACGAACTGGTACGCCTTTACCGAGTTCGGACAATTTCTGATGGCAGAAAGCGAGGGACGGACGCAATGAAGGACGGCAGACACATCATTTGGAGCAACGACATTGACTACGACGACTGGCGGGAGGACTTGGAGGAGCAGTACCCCGACCTCACCGAAGCCGAGCGTATGGAGCTGATGTATGAACTGAACGGCGACTACTTGGACGATGAGCGCTCCAATCTGGACATTCAGCTCTCCCGCCCCATTCTCGTTGTCGGTGATCTGGGGCTTTGGCATGGCCGCCGCATGGGATATAAGGAGATTCCGAGCGGCAACATCCGGGACTGCCTTTACAGCGAACGGAACATTGATTACAGCACATGGTATGTGGATAAAAACGGCGACTTCCGCTGCGATGCCATCCATCACGACGGCACGAACCATTATCTCTACCGCACCTATAAGGACGGCGTTTCCGACACGCAGATCGAGAGCCTGAAAGAAAAACTCTACCGGGGCATTGCCACCCGTGCGGACATTACCAGAGTGACCCGCAGGCTGGGCGACGAGATCGCCCGTGTTTACGGCTTTCCCATCCCCCGCAGGCAGGCGCCGGCGCAGGAGCGATAACGGAGGCGGCTATGATGAATGTATCAGATACAAGGGACTGCGCCTTTGAAGCCTTTATTACCAACCTCGGCAAATACAACGAGGGCTTTTTGGTGGGCGAATGGGTGAAGTTTCCTGTGACCAATGAAGAAATGCAGGCAGTTTTCCGGCGCATCGGCATCGGACGGCGCTATGAGGAATGGTTCATCACTGACTATGACTGCCCGGATACGGCTATCGGCAAGGTGCTCGGAGAATATGAGAGCCTGAGCGAGCTGAACTATCTCGCCGGACAGATCATGGAGCTGCGGGAAAGCGACGATTTCTGGCAGGCGGTTTTGGACTTGGGCGAGAACACCGGCAGCGTGCGGGAGCTGATCAACCTGACCGAAAATATGGACTGCTTTGATTACCTGCCCGGCGTGTGCAGCGACTATGACCTCGGCTATTATTGGATCGAGGAAAGCGGCTGTTATGATACGGACAAGCTCGGTGCGCTGGCAAACTATATCGACTATGAGGGCTTCGGACGGGATATTCGGTATGAAGAAGGCGGCGTGTTCGGAGATAACGGCTATGTGCGGTCAAACGGTGGCCGCTTTGTGGACATCTACGACGGCGACATTGAGAACATCCCCGAAGAATATAGGATCAGTTTGCCCGCCGTCCCCGTCCGTTCCGCAGTCCCACGGCAGACGGAACAGCCCGAACGATAAAATTTGCACCTTTGATATTGCCTTGCGGTTTGGGTATAGTATAATAAAAACGATAAGGAAGTGAGCACCGTGAGCGACAATTATTTTGACCTGCCATCCCGCATCGAGGATGACTTTGCGGAGATCGACAGCGATATTGTGATGGATCTGCTGAATACCGACGAGGACTACGCCGCGCTTTCCGACCGTATGGACAAGCTGAAAACGCAGTACCCCGTCATCGACAAAGTGAACGAGGACAGCGGCGAGATCCGCATGACCGCAGAGGAACATCGGGCGTATGTGGACTATCTGAACCTTGCCCGCCAAATGGAGGATATGGAACGGCAGCACATTTACTTCCGCGGTCATACCGATGCCGTGGCGTACCTCAAAAAAATCAAAGCGATATAAGTACGATGAAAGCGGTGCAGAAAAAATAATCTGCACCGCTTTTCTGTCGAAAGTGCGAAATCCGCGCCGAAAAAATCTGTGAAAATAAAAAGTTTTTTTGAAATCTCAGCAAAAACTATTGACCGCAACTGCGTTTTTGGCTATACTAATGGTAAGGAGGCGATACTATGATCGTAAGACCCTACTATTTGGATATGCTGAAAACCTATCGAGATGCCCCGCTGGTGAAGATACTCGCCGGTATCCGCCGCTGCGGGAAATCCACGATTTTGGATATGTTGCAGGATGACCTGATCGGCAGCGGCATTTCCAAAGACCATGTGATCCATCTGCGCTATACCTCGGAAGAACTGGACGACGGCATGACCGCCAAGCAGATGTACCGTAATATAAAGGAGCAAATGACCGACGACCGGCGCTACTATCTTCTGCTGGACGAGGTGCAGGAGGTGGAAGGCTGGGAAAGGGCGGTCAACAGTCTGCTTGAGGACGCCAATACCGACATTTATGTGACCGGCTCCAATTCCAAGCTGATGTCCGGCGAGATTTCCACCTATCTGACGGGACGCTATATCTCCATTCCGGTGTTTACCTTATCCTTTTCCGAATATCTGGAATTTAAGAAGGACAGCGGCCGAACGCCAAAGGAGCTTTTGAATGAGTATATCCGCATGGGCGGGTTTCCCATCGTTGCACTTGGAAATTTTGACGAGCGCTCGTCCTATCAGATCGTCGAGGGAATCTACAATTCCGTAATTACCAGCGACATCACCAAGCGGCACAATATCACGAATTTTGATCTGTTCAACCGTGTGGTAAAATATGTGGTTGAGAATGTCGGCAAGACCTTTTCTGCCAACGCCATCGTGAAATTTATGAAGGGCGAGGGGCGTTCTCTCTCGGTAGAGGCTGTGTACAACTATCTGGAATGGCTGGAAAAGGCTTTTGTGATCTACCGCTGTCAGCGGTACGATATGCAGGGCAAGACCGTCTTGAAAACGCAGGAGAAGTTCTATCTTGCGGACGCGTCTCTCAAATACTGCATGATGGGCTTTAATCCGAAATCCGTTGCCGCTATGCTGGAGAACATCGTGTACTTTGAGCTTCGGCGGAAGGGCTATGATGTGTATATCGGCAAAAACGCCACCAAGGAGATCGACTTCGTAGCCGTGCGGCGGGACGAGCGTATCTATGTGCAAGTGTGCCGCAATATGCCGGAGGAGTCTGACCGTGAGGTTGCCAACCTGCTTGAAATCAAAGACCATTACCCGAAGTATGTGGTGACGATGGACGAACTGGCCGCAGGCAATATCAACGGTGTCAAGATCGTGCATCTGGCGAACTTTCTGTTAAACAGAGACTACTAATAAAAATTAGATACGAAAGGAGTGTTGGGTATGTCCATTGTGAATAAGCATCCGGATAAAATGAGTCCCCTTGGCATTTCTTTGGTGGCTAATGATGGTATAACTACAAGCGGTGTCGCGCATAGGTCATTGGCGGAAAATGGGCACAATGATGTTTTGCTAAAATATATGGAAGATGCACTGCAAAAACACCATATTAGTCCGGATGCATTGCAGCGGCACATGGATTTAATCACATCATTAAAAATCAAAGGTCTCCCGATACTCCGCTCCCCTTATCCACAGGATTTTACAACACAGAAAGGAAATTTTGCTGAAGTTTTCTTGGCGGAATATCTAAGTTCTACAACAGATGCACAACTTCCCATATACAGACTAAGGTATAATACCAACCCGGATCAGTCCATGAAAGGTGACGATGTTCTTCTATTTGATTTAGATGCAGATCCCGTAAGAATTATCGTCGGCGAATCAAAGTTTAGAACCACGCCAGACAAGCAAGCCGTAGTCGATATTGTTGATGGTCTTGTGCGATCTAACAAAGCAGGATTACCGATTTCTTTGATGTTTGTAGCCGAACGATTGTTTCAGGAAGGAAAATCTGAAATCGGGCAAAGAGTTCAAAATTGTGCATTGCTATTTGCAACAAACAAATTACAAATAGATTATGTTGGGTTGCTCATGAGTAATCAAAATGCCAAAAACCATATCAACAAGCACACTGATAATAAACTTCACAATTTGTTAATGATTTCGCTGGGAATGTCTGCTCCCCAAACGATAGTAACGCAAGCTTTTGAGGAATTGGAGAATGGCCTATGAGTATTCCTGTTGATTACGCTTCCGCTCTGCTGAAAAGTTTATTTCAAGATCGTTTGAACAACCTTATCGCTCAGGCCGATGCAAGACGAATTCTTCAAGAAGTAAAAGAAAGTCCGGAAAACTATCCAGCTTTTGATCCTTTACTTACGGAAAAGGTGACACACATCGCGTATGCATTGCTTTCCTGTGGATGCTCGTTAATTGAAGGTGCCGATGACAGTGCAGATGGAGCAGAGAATCTAGGAATACTAGAGCGAGCCGGAAAATTGTTGTCAGACGCTTATAGATATAATGACAGTGAGACGGATGAAAAAAATTATAACTTGCTTATTGCAGGTATGGCTCTCTACGCTGCCAAGCAATATTCGCGCGCTTTTATTGTATTGAAGGACATAAATCTGGATTTCAGTGTTGGGCAACTAATAATACAATTCGTAAAAAAGGATTTTAATTCGTTGCTGAAATCTACGAGTAAGGTTTTCTTTGAAGATTTTTGTGAGTTATCTGACATACACGTTTTGGATGAATGGGTTATTTCTCACGAAATAGCACGCATTTTTATGATAATTACGGATTATGTTCAGACAGGAAATAAAGATGACTTTACTATAATAGACGATATATTTAATAAATTGCTTCTTGTTGCTGTTGATAGCAATCTAATATCGTTTTGGCTGATAATAAGGCTATTAAGGATTATACTTTCGACATATTTCAAAGCATCTCTTTGGAGTGTTTTGCCGCCATTATTATCTTCTCAATATACAACTAAGAACTATATTCAACTTCTTAGTGGCTTTGTGCCTCCTGTCACAGAATTATGGCCTTCTCAAGTGGCAGCCATTCCTCTTGCTGTTGGAGAAAATGATGGAGGCATTATTAATCTTCGAACAAGTGGGGGAAAAACACGGGTTGCGGAAATAGCTATTATTAACACTTTATCTTCCAATAGTATGTCAAAAGTCTTATATCTCGCGCCTTTCCGGTCATTGGCTTTTGAAGTAGAACAGAGTCTAAGTAAAGTATTTAATCCACTTGGAATTACAGTATCTCAGCTATATGGAGGATCAACTGCAAATTTAACGGATTTTGAGCTTATCAATGAATCCCAAGTAGTTATTGCAACGCCTGAAAAAGCAAAAGCTCTTATCCGATGCGGTTCAGGATTAGAAACAAAAATCAAACTAATTGTTGTTGATGAGGGGCATCTTTTAGGGGCAGAAGAACGGTATATAAAAAACGAGATGTTTCTCACACATATAAAAGAGTTTGCTTCTCGGAATCAAATACGGATGCTATTATTATCTGCCGTTTTACCAAATGCGAATGAGTTGGCCGAGTGGATTGCAGCAGACAGTAATTTGGTAGCAAAGTCAGAATGGAAGCCTTCTCTTGAACGGCTGGGTTTATTATTGTGGGACGGAACTCGCGTCAGGCTACAATGGAAAAGTGACGGCGATCCTTTTAATCCAAACTTTGTTCAAAAAGCTCCATTAGGTTTTGGGCGGCGAAGGAATCCATTCCCCAATGATAAAAAAGAAGCCATTGCTGCAACAGCGGTTCGCCTTGCTCAAACTGGTACGGTCATGATATATTCTGCAAAAGCAAATGCAATAAATGGCTTAGCAGAGAGCGTACTTCTTGCATTAGGAGAACATCCAAATGATTTTGATTGGGACGAATCCCTTTGGAATGTTTTTGAAAGTGTATGTAAAGAAGAACTAGGTGATAGTGATATTGTTTTGACTGCCGCCCAAAAAGGAGTAATTTGCCATAACAATCGTCTGCCGGCACTGGTTCGTATTGCAATAGAAAGACTTATGCGTTCTAAGGCCCCGTTAATCATTATAGCCTCATCCACACTTGGGCAAGGGGTTAACATCGGAATTTCAACGGTAATTGTTTCGACCCCCTATTTCTCAAATGAAACCATTAGCAACAGAGACTTTTGGAATATATGCGGTCGCGCCGGGCGTGCATTTTCCGATGTAGAAGGGAAAATATTATATGCAATAGATACTAAGGCATTCAACGATAAAGAGCGTTGGCGTGTTAGGAAGGATATGAATCTTGCTGATTATTACTTTAATAATCAGCAAATGGAGAAAGTTCAGAGTGGACTCTTTATAGCACTTCGGCAAATTTATAAGTGTGCCGAAGAAACGGGAACTGATTTTTCTTTGCTCCTTGAAGCAATTGCAAATGATTCTATAAGCGCTAACATTCACGGAGAATTTGCAAAGTGGTTAAATACGCTTTTTGACTTTTTGGATGATGAGCTCCTTGCAATGCACGAGGATTTTAACTCGGATGGAACTGATTTGGATTGGGTTGAACCTGTGTTTAGAAAGTCATTGGCTTTGATCCAAGCAGAAGCAGAGCATAAAGAAGATTACATAAACCTTTTGCGTGCTAGAACCAAAGCATTGCTAAATCGGATACCTAATAGAGCTGCAAGGAAAAAATTGATTGCTTCGGGAATCCCACTAACTGTATCTATGGCCATACTCGATGATATTGATAAGTTCAAGTCACTCGCCCTGTCTTTTATACTGTCTACTGATGCAGAAGATCAGATTGAGCAAACAAACAATATTGTTCGAGAAATAGAAATTTGGAGTAATGCTAATGCTGCAAATCTAATGGAATTTGTTCCCAGCCAAACTATACTGGATAATTTCCGCCATTGTTGGATAAGTGGAATGCCACTCTCTGAAATTATAAAATCAGAACCAAATGCAGCAAAAATTTCAAAGGACTATTATGGATATACATTGCCTTGGATTATACACGCAATCTCTCAAATGTTCGATTCTGAATCGGAACAAATCTTCATACAGGCTTATTCCTCAATAGCAATGTTTGTTGAGCTCGGATTGCCAAATGTTACAAGCTCAAACATATATTTGGCTGGCGTTCGTTCTCGGGGTGCTGCTTTGGAGCTTTCCAACTTTGATGTTTTTCAAAATAAGAGCATTTCAGAAGTTAAGCGGATTCTTTCAAGTTTTCAGCTTCAGGATTGCGAAATTTCAGAAACTACAAAGGCATGGATAAAGTTGCTCTCTGATTCAGCAAATTCACAAAAGCCAAAGGAAGTATCTTTTCCTGCATTTACATGGAAACGAAATGGTCTGCCGGACAAATTATATCTCCGTGAAACCAATGGGGATTGCTTTTTGATTTCAGAAGATGGATATTTCTATGAAAAGGTGGAATCAACAAGCGAGTTGCCATTCTTGGAAATTGCAAATATCCAAGGATTATATTTTAAGCGGGATGATGATATTTGGAATTTGAGGTCTAACAACCCTAAAATTACCGTAAGGTAGAATTATGTACATAGCCGAGAGGTTTTCATTCTGAAAGCCCCTCGGCTATTTTTATGTCAGAACGGAGGTGAAACATATGCCATATATCCCGCCGGAGGTCGTGGCGCAGGCTCGTGAGATGGATTTGCTGACCTATCTGCGGACTTATGAACCGCAGGAGCTGGTGCATTTCGGGGGCGGCACTTACTGCACCCGTGAGCACGACAGCCTGAAAATCTCCAACGGAAAATGGTGCTGGTTTTCCCGTGGAATCGGCGGCTACTCGGCGCTGGACTATCTCATCAAGGTCAAAGAGATGCCATTTACGCAGGCAGTCGAAACCATTATGGGAAATCTGCCAGCGGCGCCGCCCGCCTTTGTCCCGTCTCCGAAAACGCCGAAAGAAAAGGTGCTGCTTTTGCCGCAGGCCAACCGCAGTGCCACCCATGCCGTCGAATACCTGCACCGCAGAGGGATCGATTATGAGCTGATCGACTTCTGCATCCAAACCGGTCGCCTTTATGAGAGCTACCCCTATCACAATGTAGTGTTCGTGGGGATGGACGCAGATGGAAAGCCCCGCTACGCCAACCAGCGAGGAATCGGCTCGGACTTCATCGGGGATGCCAACGGCAGTGACAAGCACTATTCCTTTGGGATTCCTGCGGTGGCTGCAAGCGACACGCTCCACCTGTTTGAGTCGGCGGTGGATCTGCTGTCCTATGGAACGCTGCAAAAGCTGGACGGCAAAGACTGGCGCAGCGAAAATCTGCTCTCCCTCGCCGGTGTCTACAAGCCAAGAGCGAACATCGAGGAAAGCAGTCTGCCCGCTGCGCTGGTGCGGTATCTTGCCGAGCATCCCCATATCCGCCGTGTGGCGCTGCGGCTTGACAACGATGCCACGGGACGGGTCGCCGCAAAAACCATCAAGACCCTGCTGCCGGGGAAGTATGCGGTCACGGTGGACATCCAACCGCCCCCACAGGGCAAGGATTACAACGACTGCCTGTGCCTGCGGCTGGGCTTGCCCATCACCAAGCGCGGAGAAAGGAGTAAGGAACGGTGAACGACTTGATAAGTCCGGGACAGCGCATCCGGTACTATCGTATGCTGCGGGGCATGACGCAAAAGGCGCTGGGTATCGCCGCAGGCTTTTCACCCGAAACCGCTGACATCCGCATCGCACAGTACGAATCCAGCGCAAGGACGCCGAAACACGCTCTGCTCTGTACGCTGGCGGAGGCATTGGGCGTTTCTCCCTCGGTGCTGGACATTCCCCGTATCAAAAGCAGTGAAGCGCTGAACCAACTGCTGCTTGCGCTGGAGAATGAATACGGACTGACGATCACAATTACGGAAAACAACGAAAGGAGCATTTGCAATGGAAAATGAAAAGAAAATCAAGGTGGTACTGCTGGAGCCGGGCAAGCTCGCCCGCACGGCAGAGGTCGACGCATCCCTTGCCGGAATGCAGAAAACGGTGGGCGGTCTGATCGAACCGTTCTATCCCTTTGAGGAGCAGGTCTGCATCGTCTGCAACGAGGAAAGCAAAATCAACGGGATGCGCCCGAACCGCAGCGTGAAAAACGACGACGGCGTGATGGTGGATTTCATCTTCGGCCCCGCCTTTATCTGCGACTGCCGGGGTGAAAATCTGGACAGTCTTTCCGACGAACAGATCGACCACTACGGCAAGATGTTCCGCTATCCCGAACACCTTGCGAGGGTGAACGACACGCTGCTCGGCATCCCGTACCGCCCGCAGCCGGAGCAGGAGCGGTGATGTTATTTCGGTCGGTGGCAAAATGTTCGGCCTATGGGACGAACGCCATGCACTGTACCAGCAAGCATCGCCGTTGTGATACCACAACGGCACTTGTCAGGGAAATCCCTGAAACCCTTTCGTCCCCGTCCATGTGGAGGACGATATTTTTATACCCGAAAGGAGGTCACAGCCGGTGAATGAACCAATGACCTTTTTGGATTTTTTCGGCGGCGTGGGCGGTTTCCGCAAGGGCTTTGAGCTTTGCGGCATGGTTTGCAAAGGCCACTGCGAAATTGATAAATTTGCAGACCGCAGCTACCGTGCAATCCACGATATTAAGGAGGATGAATGGTATGGCGAGGACATCACCAAAACCGAACCCGCCGACCTGCCGAGAGTCAGCCTCTGGGCAGGCGGATTCCCGTGTCAGGACATTTCTGTATCTGGCCGGCAACGAGGGCTTGCAGGCAAGCGAAGTTCTCTCTTTTTTGAAATCATTAGACTCCTCAAAGGCACGCCTGCCGAGGATCGACCCGAATGGCTTGTCCTTGAAAATGTTAAAAATCTGCTCTCCGTTAATCGAGGATGGGACTTTGCGACCGTTCTCCATTCGTTGGCCGAAATCGGCTATCATATCGAATACGGACTGCTTAATTCACGCTTCCACGGCGTTCCGCAAAACCGGGAACGCATCTACCTTGTCGCTTATCGACATTTTAGAGCTGAGGGTGGACGAAAAGTATTTCCTGTCACCGCAGGCGACGGCAAGGCTCTTATACAACTGATCGGCGGCACGCAGGGCAAGCGTGTCTATGATCCCGTAGGCGTGAGCTGCACGCTGATGAGCGAGGGCGGCGGCTTTGCCGGACGCACGGGAATGTACTTCATCGACCTGTGCAAAGGTGAACCGAGGCTGACCGAGCACGCCCGCTGTATCAAAGCAAGGTATGACAGCGGCATTACCAACCACAGCGGCGATAAAAGCGGCGTTCTCTGCATGAGCGGCAAGTGCCCGGACCGCACCGAAGAAACGGCGCTCATTCAGCTAAAGCGAGGTGCACCGAGAATTTTGGAGCAGGAGCATACCAAATGCCTGATCGCAGGCTATGACAAGATCGGGGTCAGCAACCGGGGCGAAAGCTCCGGTATTTTTTATGGCTGCCGTGCCGTCCTCACCCCCGACCGGGAAAACAAGCGGCAGAACGGACGGCGCTTCAAGGAATGCGGTGAACCGGCTTTCTGCCTGAACACGCAGGACAAGCACGGCGTTTATCTCTGCGCCTGCGATTCCTGCGAATATGCCTTGCCCGTCAAGCGAGCAAAAGAAGTGGATCAGACCAAAGCTGAAAATGGCTCCGCAATTCCGCTCAGCTGCGGACGCATCCGCAAGCTGACACCCCGTGAGTGCTGGCGGCTGCAAGGCTTTTCGGACGATATGTTTGATCGAGCGGCCGCTGTCAATTCCGACGCCCAGCTTTACAAGCAGGCGGGCAACGGTGTGACGATCCCCGTTGTGTATGCAGTTGGAAAACGGATCGTGGAAATTCAAAACGAGCTGAACAAGGAGGTACTATGAGAAAACGCAATGTTCACATTCAATTCTGGCTGGACAAAAAGGAAGCCGAGGCGTTTCAGAAGAAGGTCAAAAAGAGCGGACTTTCCCGTGAAGCGTATCTTCGGCACTTGGTAACCGGCCTTGAACCGCAGGACGCACCGCCGCCCGACTATTACGCCATGATGCGGGAACTCCACGGGATCGGCAACAATCTCAATCAGATCGCCGCAAAAGCCCACACCCTGAATGCACTGGATGTGCAGCGGTATGACGAGAACTGCCGCAAGCTGGATGAAGCCGTCAAGACAATCACCGCAGCGGTCATTTTGCCCCGCCCGATGAAGTGATGTGCCTATGGCGACGACATCAATATGGCGGGTAAAAGGCTGGCTCGGCAAGGTGGTGATCTATGCGGAGAACCCCGAAAAGACGGCGAACCCGAAATTCTACGCCGACCGGGAGCTGACCGAACAGGACGGGCAGCAGCTTTCCGATGTGATTTGCTACGCCGTCAATTCCGAGAAAACGCAGGAAACGGGCACCGAGGACGGCGCACCGCTCCACCGCTTTGTGTCGGGCATCAACTGCTCTCCCGCCACCGCCCGTGACGAAATGCTTGCCGTAAAAAAGCGGTTCGGCAAGGAGGACGGCACCGTGGCCTATCACGGCTATCAGTCCTTTGCCCCCGGCGAGGCAACGCCCGAACTGGCACATGAGATCGGCGTAAAGCTGGCTGAGCGGCTATGGGGCAATCGCTATCAGGTGATCGTCGCCACCCACCTTGACAAAGAAAATCATCTGCACAATCACTTTGTGGTGAACACGGTTTCCTTTGCGGACGGCATCAAATACCACCGCACCCGAAAGGATTATTACAAAATGCAGACGGTTTCCGACGAGCTTTGCCGGGAATATGGGCTGTCGGTGATCGAGCAACCGCAGCAAGGCCGGGGCAAGCAATACGGCGAATGGCGTGCCGAGCAGGAACAGCGCCCCACTTGGCGAGGGCTGATCCGTGCAGACATTGACGAGGCGATACGGCAGGCCATGACCGAGCGGCAGTTTTTTGACGCTCTGCGGAAAAAGGGCTATGCGGTAAAGGTCGGCAAAGATATTTCGGTCAGACCGCCGGGCAAGGAGCGATTCGTGCGCCTGATGCGCAATTTCGGTGAGGACTACTCTCTGGACAGCATCCGCAGGCGTATTTTATCTCAGCGCCGCCCCGAACGAAGAACAACGGAGCAAAAACCGGAGATCCTGCGGGTCAGGCTGATCGGCAATCTGAAAACCGCCCGAAAACTGACCGGCTTTCGGACGCTGTATGTTCACTACTGCTATCTGCTGGGCATCTTTCCGAAGAACCGCCCGCAGCAAAGCAGAAAACGGCTGCACTTTCTCCTGCGGGAGGATCTGTTGAAACTGGACGCCATCACCGCCGAAACAAGGCTGCTCATAGGGCATCGGATCGATACCGCCGAGCAGCTTTTTTGCTACCGTGACGAGGTAAACGGAAAAATCGAAGCCCTGACCGCTGACAGAAAACAGCTTTACAAAGCACAGCGGACAGCGGCAGTAAAGTCCGATCCCGAAAAGGCGTCGGAGGTCAAGGTGAAGGTCGCCGCACTTTCCAAAGAGCTTGCCGCGCTGCGAAAGGAGGTGGTTTTATGTAACAGCATTGCCGAGCGTTCCGGCGTGATCCAAGAGAAAATCAAAGCCGTCCGTGAGGACGAACAAATCAAAGGAAAGGAGAAATGTGACCGCGCCGAGCAGCAAAAAAACGCCAGATGATCGGCGGTCACACAAAATTCGCAAGCGAATTTTCTAAACACGAAGGAGATGATGAAATATGTACAATTCCGGTGACGCAGCGGAGCAAGTCGTGCGGATCAGCTTGGAGGGTACGGAAGTTGCCCTGAAGCTGACCGGCTCGGCGGCAAAGAATATCGCCGCCATGCTCTACGCTGTCTGGAAAAACCGAGATAAGAACAAGACCAAAGGCCACCAGCGGCTCTCCGCCATGCTCAAAAGCGGCAAGGAGCTGAAAGTGTTTACCGTCAGCGAGGAGCATCTGAAACAGTTTGCAACCGAAGCCAAACGATACGGTGTTGTCTACTGTGCCCTGCGTGGCAAAGAGCGTTCCGCTGACGGTATGGTAGACATTATGGTGCGTGCCGAGGATGCGTCCAAGATCAACCGCATCGTGGAGCGCTTCAAGCTGGCGACGGTCGATGCCGTTTCCATCAAGCGGGACATTGCGCAGTCCAAGGCGGACAAAGCCGCCCCGTCTGCCCCCGAGCAGGAGAAACCCGACAAAGCGGCGGACGACCGCCTGCTGGATGACTTGCTGGGCGCGCCCGTTCAAAAGGAGAAACACGCATTTCCAAACCCTGCGGCGGCAAAGACGGAGAAATCCCATCCGTCCGCGCCTACCTCCGAGAAGCAAAGCAGAACCGCCGAGGGTACTGCTAAATCTCCCGAAGAACGCCCCTCTGTCCGTGAGGAACTGCGGGAAATTCGGGAGAGCAGGCAGAAAGAGACGGCAGAGCCGAGCATTTCCGAACCCACCCTGTCGAAAGAGCCGAAAAAGCAGCCGACAACCACTCACAAGCAGCCTTCCCGAAAGAAACCGAAGAAAGCAAAGGAGCGATAAGCCATGAGCAATTTTGATGATATTTTTGAATCCGCCCCACAGACCGACGAATTTGACAAGGAGGCGTGGGCGGCAAAGAAAAAGGCGGAGCGCGACGAGGTTTACGCTCTGGCCGATGCCACCGCCGAGGCGGTCTGCGCTGACGGCAGCAAGTTCCGTAACTATCTGGATGTGCAGGCGACTTTCCGCAACTACTCTGCCACCAACGCCCTGTTGATCCTTGCAACGAAGCCGGATGCCCGCAGGCTGGGCGACAAAGATTTCTGGCGGGATCAGGGCGTGTATATCAAGCGGCAGGAGTTTGGCCGCCCCATCAAGATCGTCGAGTCTAACGGCGAGTACACCCGTGACGACGGCAGCATCGGCGTGTCCTACAACATCAAGCGGGTCTATGACATCTCGCAGACCACTGCCCGGACGAGAGCGCCGCAGGCGGTTTTCCATGATGCACGGGCACTGCTGAACGCCCTGATCTACAAGCGCCCCGCACCGGTGCAGTCCGTGGATGAGCTGCCGAACGGCATAGATGCCGTGTATGACCGTGAGCAGAACGCCGTTTTTGTCCGCCGCGGGCTTTCGGCAAACGACCTGTTCTGCGGCCTGTCCAAGGCACTGGCGCAGGCGGAGCTTGCCCGGACCGGCGAGGAACACACCGAAGAAAATGCCGGTTTCAAGGCACAGTGCGTTTCCTATATCCTCGGTAAAGAGTTTGGCGTGGATGTGAGTGGCTACGCCTTTGAAGCGCCCGCCGATTTTCTGCGCACCGATGACCCGCAGACGATCCGTGCCGAGCTGACCGACATTCGGGACACCGCCTATGACATTTCCGCAAGGATGATGCGGTCGCTGGAACAGAGCAAAGCGCCCCGTCAGAGTGAACAGGAGCGATGACTATGGGAAAACAGGAAAAGCGGGTATTGACCCTTGACCGCTATGAGCACAGTGTTGTGGTCAATGCCCTCAATGAAATGCGGAACGATCTGCTGGAGGAAGAACGCCCCACCGACATTGTTGACGAAGTTCTTTTGAAGGTGATCGACGCCCCCGCAAAGAAGGTAAGGTGCCGGAACGATGAAGCGAGAGAATAACCCTCTTGTCCTCTGCCTGTTCGGTATTCTCCCCGTGGTGTGGCTGGGGCTGCTGCTCGCCCCTGCCGCCCACGGCGGTCTGCCGGAGATCGTCGCCCGGTTTCCCGCGGTGATGAACGACCCGTTTCATATCGAACTTTGCGGGGACAGCCTGAAAACTGTTCTCGTTCTGCTCTGTGCTTACGGGCTTGCGGTGGGTGTCATTCTATCGTCCCGCCGCAATTACCGCCGTGGCGAGGAACACGGTTCGGCCAAGTGGGGCTCGGCTCGAACCGTCAACCGAAAATACCGGGCAGCCGCTCCGGAGGACAACAAGATCTTCACACAGAATGTCCGTATGGGGCTGGACGGACGAAAGCACCGCCGCAACCTCAATACGGTCGTGGTCGGCGGCAGCGGTGCAGGCAAAACGAGGTTTTACGCAAAACCGAATTTGTGTCAGGCCAACACGAGCTTTACCGTGCTGGACCCGAAGGGAGAACTGCTGCGCAGTACGGGGCACCTGCTGCGGCAAAAGGGTTATGAGGTGCGTGTGCTGGATCTTCTGAACATGGAAAAAAGCCACTGCTACAATCCGTTTGTCTACCTGCGGGACGACAACGATGTGCAGCGGCTTGTGACCAATCTGTTCAAGAGCACCACGCCGAAAGGCAGCCAGTCCAACGATCCCTTTTGGGATACGGCGGCATCTATGCTTCTGCTGGCGCTGATCTTCTATCTGAAATATGAAGCGCCGCCCGACGAGCAAAACTTTCCGATGGTCATGGAAATGCTGCGTGCGGCGGATGTGCGGGAGGACTGCGACGAATACACCTCGCCGCTGGACGAGCTGTTTGAGCGGTTGGAGATGCGGGAGCCCGACCATATCGCCGTGAAGTATTACAAGGACTACCACTCCGGCAGTGCTAAAACGCTGAAATCCATTCAAATCACGCTGGCGGCGAGGCTCGAAAAATTCAACCTGTCCTCGCTGGCGTCATTGACCGCTACGGATGAGCTGGATCTGCCGTCCCTCGGAGAAAAGAAAGTGGCGCTCTTTGCCCTGATCCCCGACAATGACACCAGCTTTAACTTTTTGGTCAGCATCCTGTACACCCAGCTTTTTCAGCAGCTATTCTATCTGGCCGACCACAAATACGGCGGCAGTCTGCCCGTTCCCGTTCATTTCTTAATGGACGAGTTCAGCAATGTCAGTCTGCCGGAGGACTTCTCCAAGATCCTTGCGGTCATGCGTTCCCGCAATGTGTATGTATCGATCATTCTGCAAAATGTAGCGGCACTCAAAGCACTGTTTGAAAAGGAATGGGAGTCGATACTTGGCAACTGTGACGAGTTTCTTTACCTCGGCGGCAACGAAACTTCGACCCACAAGCTGATCTCGGAATCCTATCTCGGCAAATCCACCATCGACACCAACACCTACGGCAAATCATCCGGGCGCAACGGCAATTACAGCACGAACTATCAGATCAGCGGCAGAGAGCTTCTGACGCCGGACGAGGTACGGATGCTGGACAACCGTTACGCCCTTTTGTTTATCCGTGGCGAGCGGCCGGTGATGGATGAAAAATACGACATTCTGAAGCACCCGAACATTGCGCTGACCGAGGACGGCGGCGCAGCACCTTATGAACACGGCGGGACGGAAAATGCCATTGCAACGCTCTCGGTTGCAGGCACTGCCGCCGAAACGCTGTCTGAACCGAGTGAACCCATACCCGATTATGAGCTTCTTTCCGAAGAGGATATGGAGGCTCTTTTTTAATTCAATTCAAGGAGGATAAACCCATGAAGAACACCAAAAAGACCGCAAACAAGCTGCCCGTGCCCGGCAAGATCAGAAAGGGCTTCCGCTTCTACTGCGCCGCTGTGCTGTCGGTCGCCCTTGTCCTCGGCTGCTCCGTCACGGCCTTTGCCGCCAATGACCCAATCACCGTTGTGAACAACCTGAGCGATTTCATTTTCGGTCTGATCCGAGCGGTTGGGCTGATCCTGCTCGGTTGGGGCATCGTGCAGGTGGGACTTTCGTTCCAGTCCCACGACCCCAGCCAACGCAGCAACGGCTTTCTCACCCTCGCAGGCGGCATTGTCATCACCTTTGCCAAAGAGATTCTGAACCTGATCACGGGCTGAAAAGGAGGCCGCAGATGGAAAAGTGTGAGTGCTATATCCACTCTCTGAAACAGGGAGAAACCCATGTGCTCGGTGAGGCGACGATCCTCAAACGCATCGGGGACAACGACTACCTTGCCGAATACAACGGCGTGAAGTGCCACGCCATATTCAATCCCTTTGCCGGACGCTACTTTGTGGATGATGTGTACGGCGTGATCCGCAGTTCGCCTGACCGGGACATCAGATAAATGATACGGCGCACAGGGCAGGTCACTTCGGCCTGCCCCTATTTGCCGGAAAGGAGGAAGCTGTGAAGAAATACAGCATTATTTACGCCGATCCGCCTTGGCGGTACAAGGTCTACTCTAAAAAAGGGCTTGGACGCTCTGCCGAATCCCACTACCCGACGATGGAACTGGAAGATATACAGGCGCTGCCGGTCGGCACGCTTGCCGCTGATGACTGCGTATTGTTTCTATGGACAACGATCCCGCTGCTGCACGACTGTTTTTCAGTTATGCATGCATGGGGGTTTTCATATAAGACGGTGGCTTTCGTGTGGATCAAGCAGAACCGCAAGTCCGACAGCCTGTTTTGGGGAATGGGACACTGGACGAGAGCCAATGCGGAGTTTTGTATGCTTGCCACCAAAGGCCACCCGAAACGCCGCTCGGCCGGGGTGCATCAAGTCATCCTCTCCCACATTGAGGAACACAGCAAAAAGCCGGAAGAAGCAAGACGGCGCATCGTCGAGCTGATGGGCGATCTGCCCCGCATTGAGCTGTTCGCCCGTCAGAAAGCGGACGACTGGGATGCTTGGGGCAACGAGGTCGCCTGTGATGTTGCGCTGACGGGAGGTGAGCCGAATGTCGGATAACTGGATCGTGCAGAATTTGGAAAATGCACTTGAAACTTGGAATGAAAAGTTGGCGGAGATATGGCAGCTCATCACGCAGTCACCGGAGCAGTTCAAGGGCGGCACGATCTGGAATGTGATCGTCGGCATCCACGGTGCGGTGCAGGCTATCGGCCTTGCGCTGCTCGTTTTGTTCTTTGTGGTGGGCGTGATGAAAACCTGCGGCAGCTTTGCGGAACTGAAGCGGCCGGAGCACGCTCTCAAAGTGTTTATCCGTTTCGCCCTTGCCAAGGCCGCCGTCACATACGGCTTGGAGCTGATGATTGCCCTGTTCAATATCGTGCAGGGGCTGATCTCTACCATCATGAACGCCGCAGGCTTCGGCGCGGCGCAGGAAACCGTGCTGCCCGCCGAGATCGTGACCGCCGTGGAGGACTGCGGTTTCTTTGAAAGCATCCCATTGTGGGCAGTGACCTTGATCGGCGGGCTGTTTATCACGGTTTTGTCGTTTATCATGATCATGACCGTGTACGGCAGGTTTTTCAAACTGTATCTTTACACTGCCATTGCGCCGGTTCCGCTCTCGGCCTTTGCGGGCGAGCCGTCACAGAACATCGGCAAGAGTTTTATCAAGAGCTATGCCGCTGTCTGCTTGGAGGGTGCAATTATCGTACTGGCCTGCATCATCTTCTCCCTGTTTGCATCCAGCCCGCCCGTTGTCGATCCCGACGCTGCGGCGGTAACGCAGGTGTGGTCGTATGTGGGCGAGTTGGTTTTTAATATGCTGGTGCTCGTCGGCGCTGTCAAAATGGCAGACCGTGTTGTGCGTGAAATGATGGGACTGTAAAGGAGGAAGAAATTTGGAAGTGAAAATCAATCGGGAAATCCGCAACTATACGGAATCCATGTTTTTCGGGCTGTCCATGCGGCAGTTTGTTTTTTCTATTTTGGCGATCCTCGTCGCCGTGGGGCTGTACTTTCTGCTGAAACCCCACTTCGGGACGGAAACCGTCAGTTGGATGTGTATTCTCGGCGCCGCACCCTTTGCTGCGCTGGGCTTTATCACCTACCACGGCATGACCGCCGAGCAATTCCTCTGGGCGTGGCTGCGCTCGGAACTGTTAGAATCGAAAGAGCTTCGCTTTGAGGCATCAAATCTCTACTATGAAGCGCTGAAAGACACATTGGAGGGAGGAAAATCATGATCAAAACGCTGAAAAACCTGCTGAAACAGGACAAGGAGCGGTACACCGTGCCCCGCAAGGTGCAGGATGTGATCCCTATCCGCCGCATCTGGAAGGACGGCATTTTTCAGGTGGGCAGCCGTTTTTCCAAGACCTATCAGTTTAGCGACATCAACTACCTTGTGGCAAGCCGAGAGGACAAGGAGCAGATGTTCCTTGCCTACTCGGAGCTGCTGAACAGTCTGGATTCCGGGGCGACGACGAAGATCACCATCAACAACCGCAGGCTTAACCGGGCAAATTTCGAGCAATCAATCTTAATGCCCATGCGGGGCGACACCTGCGATGTGTACCGCCGGGAATACAATCAAATGCTGCTGGACAAGGCAACCGGCGCCAACGGCATCATTCAGGAGAAATATATCACGGTGTCGGTCTGCAAAAAGGACATCGAAGAAGCCCGCACCTACTTTGCCCGGATCGGTGCCGACCTGATCGCTCATTTCGCCGCCCTCGGTTCTAAGTGTACCGAGCTGGACGCCGCCGAAAAGCTGCGTGTGCTCCACGACTTCTACCGCCAAGGTGAAGAAGCGGCGTTTCATTTCGACCCGCAGGATATGATGCGCAAGGGGCATGACTTCAAGGACTATATCTGCCCTGACTCGATGGAGAAAAGCAGCGACTGTCTGAAGCTGGGCGAGAAATACTGCCGTGTCTTGTTTTTGAAAGACTACGCTTCGTATATCAAAGACAGCATGGTTACAGAGCTGACCGACTTCAACCGAAATATGATGCTGTCGATCGATGTTGTGCCGATCCCCACCGATGAAGCCGTGCGGGAGGTGGAAAATCGTCTGCTGGGCATCGAAACCAACATCACCAACTGGCAGCGCAGGCAGAACGCCAACAACAATTTCTCCGCCGTCGTCCCCTATGATATGGAGCTCCAGCGCAAGGAGAGCAAGGAATTTCTGGACGACCTGACCACGAGGGATCAGCGGATGATGCTGGCGGTCATTACGATGGTCATTACTGCCGATGACAAAAAGCAGCTCGACAGCGATACCGAAACGGTGCTCGCCGTGGCAAGAAAGCATATGTGCCAGCTTGCCGTTCTGAAATTCCAGCAGTTGGACGGGCTGAACACCGTTCTCCCCATCGGCACACGGAGGATCAATGCGTTCCGCACCCTCACCACCGAAAGCCTTGCAGTATTCATGCCCTTTAAGGTGCAGGAGGTACAGGACAAGGGCGGCATTTACTTCGGAGAGAACGCCATCTCCCACAACCTAATCATGTGCAACAAGGCAAATCTTCTGAACCAGTCGGCGTTTCTGTTGGGCGTGCCCGGTTCTGGCAAATCGTTCAGCGCTAAGGAGCTGATTGCTTTCCTCATTCTGAACACCGCCGATGATGTGCTGATCTGCGATCCCGAAAACGAATTTGGTGCGCTGGCAGCGGCTCTGGGCAAGGAAACGGCGACCGTCATTCATATGGCGGCAGGCGGCAAAGACCGTTTGAACGCCATGTATATGGTGGACGGCTACGGCGAGAACAACCCCATTGTGGAGAAATCGCAGTTCATCATGTCCCTTGTGGAGCAGATCGACAAGGCCGGTGTCGGCCCGCAGCAGAAATCCATCATCGACCGCTGCACGGCGCTGGTGTATCAGGATGCCGAGCGGACGGGAAAACCCGCTACGCTCTGTGACCTGCGAAACAAACTGCTGGAACAGCCCGAAGAAAAGGCCAAGGAGATCGCCTTGTCGCTGGAGTTGTTCACCACTGGCTCACTGGATATTTTCGGACATGAAAGCACCGTCGATCTCGATAAGCGCATCGTCGTATTCGATATTCACGGCCTTGGTGAACAGCTGAAGCCGACGGGACTGCTGGTGATCACAGACACCATCCTCAACCGTGTTACCCTCAACTGGAAGAAGGGCAAGCGCACCCACATCTTCATCGACGAATTTCATGTCGTTTTTGAAAACGAGCAGAGCGGCATTTTCTTCAATTCCGCTTGGAGGCAGTTCAGAAAGAGAAACGGCTACCCGACCGCCATCACGCAGAATGTGGAATATCTGCTGGACTCCGTGCAGGCAAGCACCATGCTTTCCAACTCCGAGTTTGTGGTCATGCTCAATCAGGCGTTTTCCGACCGTGCCAAGCTCTCGAAGCTCCTGAACATCTCCGATGAGCAGATGAGCTATGTTACCAACGCCGACGCTGGCTGCGGGCTGATCAAGTACGGTTCGGCGCTGGTGCCGTTTATCAACCGCTTTCCCAAAGATACCGAGCTTTACCGCTTGATGACGACGCGCCCTAATGAAAAGTTTTTATAAATGGAAAGAGTGATTGTAATTAGCTGTCTATAAAGCATTTTTATGGAAAAAACTTGCGATAATAATTGCATGGATGTCTCCTTTCAACGACAATAGACACACCACCTTGAA
>OIYG01000273.1_pt1 | contig 55285 bp, 97 predicted proteins | sample 1587861 | NCBI WGS metagenome assembly OIYG01 (sample SAMN03283272) | human gut metagenome | biome: human-associated habitat; material: feces | host: Homo sapiens | place: Peru | collected 2012
TCAATCTCAACAGTTTCAAACATATCGGTAGGGAGAAGGTCTCCTGCGTCATTGCTATCTCCATCGTCTGGGCTTCCACTGTCACTCGGTTTGTCTATGATGTGCAATTCATCAAATCCGAGTGTATAGTCCTGCATTTCCTTTAATGCCTTAGCCGCTTTTCCTGCGCCGCTTGCCGTATCTTTCAGGCTTTTCGCGTAGTCCATTTGCACTTTCTTAGCCTGTATTGCATAGCCTTTTCCTGTCAGTGCCGCAAAGAACTGACCCAACATATTGATTGCCTTCGCAAGCCAACTAATGAAAGTAGCAAGGTAGGGTGCGACAACAGAAAGGATAGGCTCAAAAGCCGCCGCAAATGCGTTTCTCAACTGCATTAAAGCGGACATCATAGAGGAAATATTGGCGTTTACCGATTGACTGTACTGTGCTAAACTCTGCATACCCTCTACAAATGCAGATTTTATGGTAGCAATCAGCTGAAATACAGTGGAGTACAGTACAGACATACCAACCATTTTAGGCAAAGAAAAACTATTGCGACCGCCAGAGCGACCAAAAAGCCCACCGGATGAACGTCCACGAGATTTATTTGAGCGTTTCCTCTGTCCTTCTCGTTGCGTTTTTTTACTCTGTTTTTCCTGCAATCCTTCTTGAATATTTGGTATTTTAGAACGTGCAAGTGCAATAGTATCTTTCAGATTAAGATTTGCTATTTTTGATTTTTGGCTTATTCTCTCCAACTGCTTTTCAAGCGGTTTCATCTGTTTGGCGTTTCCACCGGCAGACTTTAATTCTTCTATGGTTTCGGTCAGAACTCTAACCGTATTTTCCATATTTTTAAATTCTCGTTCTGCCTTTTCGACTTCTGGAAACTTAATTTCACTAAGTCCGAGTTTTTCTAAGTCAACTCTAAATCCATTGATAAGGCTTTTTGATTCCTCTATGGTTTCAGCGAATTTCCCATTATCAATATCCAGAACGCCTGTCATGCCAAGATTTTTTGAAATCTCCTTTTCTATTCCAGAAAATCTGTCTGTTTTTGCGGCGTTTTCAGAAACGCGTCCCATTGCGGCGGCAAGCTGCCCTGCAACGGAAACGGCACTGCTTGTTTCGCTCGTTAAATCAGACATAGATTCTGCGGCATCCTGTATCGGCTTTCCGTTAATCTGCTTGCCTATGTCAAAAATAGGAATGTCCTTCAAATGACTATAATCTTCAACAGGTGCAGATTCTTTTTTTGACTTTTTTGTGAGTTGTCCGAGATTCACGCCTTTTAACGAAATACCGATTTCCTTTGCGCTTTTTGCGGCTTTTGAAAAGTTGTGTGCTATGATTCTTGCTTGTTTCGCAAATTCTTTTATGCCGTTAATCTCTATTTCTGGCGTTTTAATGCTCTCCAAAGCAGATTTAATTTCACGAATTTGTTTTGTGGAATCTCCTGTTTTCCCGATACCCTCAATAGTTTTGCTCAACTTTTTGACAGACTTTTCCGCATCGGCGGCATCCGCAACAATCTTTATCTCAAGTTTATCTATTTCACTCATTGTCCATTTCCACCACCTTCCCATAGCGTTAAATAGGTGGTAATAGACTTAACCATTACCACCTAAATACTATTTCGGACTTTCTGGCAAACCAGATTCACGAAGTGCCATTATCCTTTTTTTCATTTCAAAAACTGCAATCTCTTCATTTGATTCAGTATTCCGTTTTTCTTCGCTAACAGAAAGGATGGGTCCTTTGATATACTCATTTTTCGCCTTATTTCCTGCCAAATTTTTCTCTACACCGACAATTACAGCAGAAAGCATATACTGACCGTTTATCCAATTCATGTAATCTTCGTTTCTGACACGTCGGTTGTACCCCTCTACAATCGCATACAATATCCTTGGATTCATTCTCCAAAATTCATCCCACGAAACTCCAATAGCGTATGCCTGTGGGAACCATTCAGCAGTCAACAACTCACGAAATGATTTGTAGTCTTTTCTTATTCCGCTTCGCTCTGATTTTCCGCAGTTTCCGTTTCCGCTGTCTTGTTGGCAGCCCGAAAAAAATCAGACTGTTCCATAGCGTCAGACATGGCTTCTGCCATTTCTTCAAAACTTCCTCCGGAAACAATGTGTTTCTGCATTTCTTCCCCAGCTGCATTTCTTCCAATGCCGGCACAGATGCCGAAATACGCTCTCATCATAGACATGGGTTTATCCTGCATGACCTCAAGAGAAACACCCTCGTCCTCCAAGTCACAAACAAGGTTAAAATCAAATTCTTTTGCCTTATACACTTTTTTGTTAATGGTAAAGTTTTTCATTTGCATAACTCCTTTTTTCTGCTTAATTTACTGTATTTCGGCTATGGATTTATCATAGTCAGCCATATTAGCCGATTCTATATTCAATGGCTGACTTAACCTTTTTTTGACAGTGTGATTGTAGTCGGATAGCCATTCTCGTCTTCCGTTACCGCAACATCATAATCATTCTCAATCCACTTAGGAACTGTTTTCACAGCTACGGTTGCAGTTCCTGTCAAATGGTCATCTGTTGCTTCATCAGGAGCGAAAGATTCCTGACCGATAAAAGCGCAGATTCCTTCTGAACCCTTGCCATCTGTCCCATATAAGATACAAAAATCCAGTTCCTTTCCCTCGTTTGAAACCATGTCATCTTTGTATTTCTTTTCAAATGCGCCAGAAATCTCCATTGAGCCAGCCGCACGTCTTCCCATTTCCTGTGTTTCTACAAGGTCTTCCAGCGTGGATGTATCCACCATGTTCTGAGAACCAAATGGGCTTGGAATAGCTTTCGCCCTCAACAGAAGTTTATAAGTGCCTGCCCAGTAAGAACCTTCTGTTTGACTTGATGTTTTTTCTCTATAAATAATTCTGGATTTCAAACCTGTTGCCATATTTCATTCCTCCTTTTTTGCATAAAAAAATAAAGCCCTAAATGGCTTTATCACGTTAAACTGTCATTTGCTCCTATTGTCCTTTGGAATCTTGCGGTACTTCTGTATGTATCCCCCTCATTAAATTCTGGAAGGGCAATAACCTTGAACCGCATTTCTTTGAATACGTCTGCTACAACAGACATTATTCTGCCTACATCCGATTGGCTTGTGTTTGTAAATACATCAACTTGGAAGGTTTCCAAGGTTGCGTTTATGGAAAGTCCCTCAAGGTCTGCTCCACGTTCCGCCGCCGCCATACGATGAATATAGACGGTAGGGAAGATGGCATCACTTAATTTCTTTCCGTTGCTTGTGAAGTATATGGTCGGATATTTCGATTCCAATTTTGGCTTGGCTTTCGCCTTTACGATTGAAAACACAACCGTTCCAAGGTCATAAGCCCATGAATTATCACTCAACCAAACACCTCCTTTGCAACTTCCGCAATCTTTTCTGCTAATTCTATGGAAGTTTCATACATAAATGGGCGAGAGGGCATACCCTTTGTCCAGTGCCATTCGCCGTCACGAAAGTAAAACCATCCTTTTTCTCCATGATTATTTACGTCATACTTCCAACCAACAATGCCAATATCGGGATGCGGATTTTCCTTCCCGACAACGGCTGTACCGAATTCAATAAACTTTGCCCAAACGCATCCAGTGTACACAATCCACGTTGCACCTTTTTTAATAACCGCCCCTTGCTCATAATTGATACTGCTAAGAAGTTCTCCTGTATAAACAGCATCGTATTGAGCAACCTTCATTTTGGCAGTCTGTGCGCCGATTTGAGCGAGTTTTTTCGCAAACTCGTTACATTTATCGGTTAAGCTATATGCGTAGTTCTCAACCTCTTTTACGGCGTTCTGGATGGACTTATTGGACATGATGTTGATTGATATTTTCTTAGGCATAGAACCACCTACAAAATTTCAAGTTCTCGGAATACTTTAAATATTTTTGGCGATTGTATTGCAATCCAGTCAACCATTTCCTCGTTCTCAGCCCATGCGCCATAAATCCCGTGTGTATTGGAAGATAAACCACTTTCAAAAAGAAAGGCATGGACTATCTCATGCCTAAGTTTCCTTTTATTTAAGTTGATTTTCCCATCTTCCGTTAGGTATTTTTCTTTTGGATTTAATACATAAATCACTTTGTCATAGAAATTGCACAAGGCATCCGCCGATTCCTCAAAATCCGAAAATCGTTCTGGATATTCATCCACAAACATAATTGAATATTCCTCTCCGAGAATATTTACTGTTTTATTTTCCATACTGCACCTACTTTACATTCTTTTGCAAAAGAAACAAATCAACCGTCAGACCTTCATCCGCAACGCCCTTGACAATGTAATCGCAGCTTGTCTTATCGACCATTGCCGCTTTATACTGCACCGCTGATTTCTTCCACACCAAATCCCCGACAGACAAAGGAAGTTTTCCCTTGTCATCGACTATCTGAACGAAATTTGTTGAATTATCAACACCAAACTCCTTAATAAGAGATTCGCTCAATTTGTTGCTGATTGAAGAATAGAAGGGAACTGGTACATCGTATCCCATTGTGTATTCCCCTGTTTCTATCGGTACGTTGTTTCCGTCCACAGTGATGTATTTCAAATTGCCTTCCTCGTCAGTATCATAGACAGGGACTTGACCGATTTGCTTTGCATAGAACATCTTTTGTCTGTTAATATCGAGCATTTGAAACCACCTACTCATGATTCATTCGTTCCTCAAGAGCATCAAGCCTATGATGTGCAGATTTAAGGCTCTGCTCCAACTTGATAATCTTGTCATTGTGCTTATTGATTTCTTCCCTCATCGTTGAGATCTCCGACTTTATTTCCTGTGTTGTTCCTGCGATAGCATCCAGTTTCATATTGATTCTGGTGTTATCCTTCACACGTTCCTCAATATCCTTTGTGTCTGTATGCTTGCTACTTTTCAACCCGAAAAAGACGGAAAATGCCAAAGATACTATACTTATGAGGTATGCTATTTCGACTTGCATTTCTGTACCGCCTTTCTGCTTAATAATTGCGCATCAGCCCACCGCCACTTGATACGATGCACCCCTGCTGCCGTTTCGTTAAGAAATAGAAATTTATCGAATTTAATTGAAAATTAAGCGGAAAATTTAATTAAATTTCATTTATTTTCGATTAAACTTTCATTATTCTATAGAATTATTGAAACTATACTTTACACTTTGAAACAGCAACGCACCAAAAACGACTAAAGGGGTCGATACCAACCCCTTTAAAGAACCTTTACAAACGGGTATACGCCAAAGAACAAATCCTCTCTATTCTTCCAAGAACGGCTCACTCCGTTTTCAGAATAGCTTGCCATGTAGGCTTCTCCTGCTTGCGAGCGGTCATACACTGCCAAGTCAACGATATTGTTTTCAAACCTCTCTAAGTCAGACAAAATATCTCTTTCGGAGTATGTTTCTGGATACATACGCCTTGCGATAATCTCCTTTTTTGCCTGCTCTATCAGCTGATTTAAGAGTGGATTTTCTTCCTTTTGGTCGAATACCACAGTATCGTCCTCGTCAACGTGAAACTGCCGCAGTCTGATTTTTACTTGCTCCAAAATGCTGTAATCAGCCATAAGCAATCACTCCCCTTAAATTCCAAACGCAGACAAGATATACCGTTTCAGTTCTGTACCGTTCATTTCAGCCGCGCCGTCAATGCCAACCTTCAACGCCAACTGTCGCAGCTCATCGACAGGCATGCGCGCGATTTCGCTTTTTGTATAGGCTTTCTTGCCGTTATAATCCGGAACTTCCTCGAAAGGCTCATACCAGATGCCGTTATGTTTTACTTTGTGGTCGAATTTCATTTAACCGACCTCCTTTTTAGTAGCATTTAATAACATAGGTGCTGTCCATTCTCTCATAAGAGGGCAGTACAATTTCGGATACGGTTGTCTTTGTCTGCACAGGGTCATTAGAAACCGTTACCGCAACCGCAACGCCTGTATTGACAATGGATACATCCGCATCTTTGCTACCCATCAGTGTACGTTCTTCTGGTGTTGTTCCGTACCATGTGTTACCCAGTGCGCCGTTAGGAATCAGTGTCGCGAAACCATTTGGATAGAACTGAGCGGCAGTACCATCCTCTTTTTTGTACTGCTTGGAATAAACAACAACGTTAATTCCAAGTTCGTTAGAAAATATTTCTTTCACACGATTATCATCCATGAAGATATTTGCTGTTGCGTTCTGTGCCAAAATTGCGGATTTGATTTGCTTATTCTGCTTCAGATAGCCCATGGTCTGTCTGGAAACAATCATAGCAGAAGGTCTTTCTCCCGTTTTGGCTTCTACGGAATCCATTGCTTTCGCAATATCTCCCATAGGGTCAGAATTTTCAACGTCAGACCATTTATCAGTTGTTCCGCTCAACTCTGCAAAGTTGTTTGTTTTGTAATCGCCGTTAGGGTCGTAGTTGTATGCGTATGTAGTACCGTTTGCCTCAATAGAAATCTTAGGAGAACCATCAGCAGGGGAGAGCAACTGCATAATCATTCTTTCGGGTACAACCTTTGCACCTTCAATCAAATCATTTACATCGTCAAAAACTCTGTTCAATATCTCCTGCACATAGGGGTCTGTTGACTCCTGAACACGCAACATTTCCTGCTCGTCAGTTTCTTTGACAATTCTGGATTCACGGAAGAACGCCATTTCTGTCTCTGTCATCTTAAAACCTTCTCTACTTCTCAGTGTAGAAACTGCGTCAAAGTTAGAAGGAGACAGAGAAACAGGCAGTCCTTTTGACGTTTTAATCCATTTCAGGTCAAGTCCCATTTTCTTTCTTGCAGGGAACAACCCAGCACCAAGATATTCTTTTGCATTGCTTGCAACCTCTGTCTGCACAATGGCAACCGCCTTTGCGCTGTATACGTCTCTAATTTTCATTACTTTACACCTCCTTATTCAAATACAATCAGCGGCATAGCGGTTTTTGCCTCTGTCGCAATCGTAATGCCTGCGTTTGCATTTGCATTTGCTTCATTCACGGAAGCGAACGCCCTTACGATAGTTCCGTTGGGGTTTTCATCGTATGTGTCAGAAAGCAAAATCCCGATAGCTGTATTGTCATTTACCTTCTTTCCTTCTGCGGAAATAGGGTTCCCAGCCTTGCACACGCCTTCCGCAAAAGCCGATGCATCCAGTTTTATAGGAACGAACAACTCGCCGCCAAGTTTTCTTTTCAGAATTTCTTTCTGTGTAGTTACATTTGTTTCAGTGAATTTCATTTTCATACCTCCTTACATATAACTTTTCAAGACTGATTCAGCCGTTTTATTTGCATCAGACCATTTACTTCCGATTTCCTTTGCAATTTTTTCAGCCTCCGTCTGTGTTTCGCCGCCGCCATTACTGCCGTTAGGGTTAGGGGAATTGTTTGCAATCTCCACCTCTTTGGCTTTGGCAGCAGCCGTTTCTTTATCAGAGATAATCTGACCGAGAACGTCATAATCAAATGTGCCGTCATCCTTCACAATCTGCTCCGCCTGTTCAGCGGTTACTTTGAATTTTTCAGCCGCCGCCGCTCTCTGGTTTGCCAATGTCTGTGCCTTTTCAAGTTCTGCGATTCTTGCGTTTGCCGTTTCCAACGCTTTGTTGGCTTTTTCGGTCTCAGACAATCCATTGGATTCCAATTCGTCAATCTTAGCCTGTAATTCATCTGCTTTATCGGCTTTTTCTTTGTACTGCGCTACCTTGTTTTTCTCGTTCAGCACTTCCTTGTTGCTCTGATTCAGCAGATTGGCAATCTGCTCATCTGTTGCTTCTGGAAAAAGTTTCAGCACATCTTCTCGTTTCATGGTTATTACCTCCTGTTCTTTTACTCACGCTTTTGTTACCGCAGGTCGCGCCTGCTGAGTTTTGCTATTTACCGCATAGCTACTTATTTTTTTTGCAAACAAAAAACAGCCGCTAAGGACTGTTTAAGTTTTCGTGTATTTAAGACTGCATCTGCAATTTACAATTTCCTCTGCGCTCGCTCCCAAAGAGTAGTCACGAGGGAAAGACATCTCGGATGCACCTATTTGAAAAGAATCGAATATCCCGACTTTATATCCATTCGCTTCGGCGTGTGTATGCCGCACCTTATCATCAAGCATGGTTATCCAAGTCTTGTACTTATAACCCTGCTTAACCATTCTGGTGTATTCTCGGTAGTTGCCTATGGTATTTGCTTCGTTCGCCGCAATGTTCATGGCACGCTCAACAGATGTAAAGTAGGGCGTATCCTTATTTTCAACGGTTGTTCGGATAATATCTTCTGTGATTTTCTCCGAATATTCTTTTATGTATGCTGTTGGTTCTCTGACCTTTAGAAACTTCAACGCCGTCTTTTCGTATTCTGCGGAAAGACTTTGAATGAAGTCTCCTTCATTTCCTTCTTGTTCCAAGAAAGCATAAAAAAAAGAAATAAAAATCGGCTCAAGTTCTTTTGCCAACTCAAGCCGTTCTTTCTTTTCTTCGTCAGATATTTCCATTTCGCCGAAATAGGTTTCATATACAATTTTCTCTGTATGCAATTCGTCATTCGGGATTCTTGACATGAAACCACCTCTTTATTCTTCTGCAACTGTTTGAGATTGTTTTGCAATCTCAGCCGCCCTGCGTTCCTGTTCTTCCTTTTCCTCTGCTGTCTGCCACAAAGCATCCATGTAAGGCTTGGAAAGAAGGAAGGTTTTTTCGGAATCTCCCCACAAACCAACTGTTTTAACCGCGATAAGAGGGTGTATTCCTGCCTGCAACAGTTGGTATAGAGTCTGCGATTTTGTATACATATTGTCCTGTGGACTATGATTTATCTGCACATCAAAATCCCTTGTAGTAATGCCCAAATCGTCATGCTTAATGCGAATGATATTCAGCACTACCTTTGCAAGACGTTTCTCCGCCGCTTTTACGATAGGGTCTTTCAGTTTTGCCCTTGTCTTAGAGAAGTCCCATCCGTTACGAAGCTGCACCGCACCCTGCGTATCACCGCCAGAGTTGTTATTGTTTTTATTAGGGATTGCGAGGATGGAAAGGGCATTGTCCCAAAGGTCATCCTTTGCAACCTGTGATTCGGCCTGGTTCAACTCCTGTGTCATAATATCGACATCGGCTTTGTTTTCGCCGTTGTTCGACTTAACAACCAATGCGCCCTGCATTTTCATTTTCTCAAATTCTTCTGAATCAATATCGCAGTTTACGAATTTTACCCACGACTGAACAAACTGCTCAATAGAATCCATGCGGTTTGACTGCATATTGTTAATGGAATCCAGAATGTCAATGACAAGTTCAATATCAGATAACCGCTCATGGTTATTAGGGTATTCCACAATCGGTATACCGCCAAAAGCATGAAGTCTCCAATCTGTAACGGAAGAATCATGTACTTCACAGGAATGTGTCTCCGTAAAGCACCTCTTATACAGTTTTCCGTTCCTATCCTTCGATTCCTGCACCGCCAAAATCGGTTCTTCTGTGTTTGCGTTATAAATCACAAATGTGTTCAGCGGAGTAGGGGATACAATACGAAATTTAATATCTCCATTTGAAAATTGAACAGCTTTAAACGATGTACCTGTTGCGGACTGCCATTCTCCAGACTTAATATCCTTTGACTGTTTATCAACATCCACCATGTAATCATTCAGAATGTCTACAGCTTTGTTTATCCGCTCATCATCCTTGCGGCTAACAAATTGCACAGGCTCACCGTATGTTTGCCCGACCTTGAACTGTACGATTTCATATGCGTGGTTTTCAACAACCTTATTCACGATATCGTCTCTAACAACCTTTTTTCGATAACGTATCGACTGGTCTCCCTTGTAGTAATTCCAAAGGTATTCGATAACGGTTTTATTGAAATTGAAAACTCCGATACACTTTCCGATTACAGAAACGATATTTTCTGGCGTTATTTTCTCCACGTTTGTGTATGCAATTTTTCTGCCGTAATTCCCACGAACAATCTCTTGGAGTGTCATTCTATTACTCATGCGGCACCTCCCGATAAAAAACAAAACAAAAAACACCGACAAGAATCGGTGTTCGTCTGCTTGCATATTTCTTTATTCTAAATATACCACACTTTTTCGGGACATTTAGGACAACTTTCTAATTTCGAGAAAACGATAAAACATTTTCTTTACACTATCCTCAGTATTGCCTCCAACCCTTCTTGCAACATCAGCCCAAGAAAGACCATCAATAAATCTAAGACGGATAATTCGCCTCATGTGGCTATCGTTTATATCCGCTATAAACGCTTCAACTTTGTTTATCGTTTCCAACAACTCTAATTCAAGTTCGCATAATGTCGCTTTCCTTGAATAAAGCAACGCTTTTTTTCTGTTATATTCTGGATAGGGGAAGCCCTCAATGACAAATGTTTCCAATCCGCCAACACCGCCAGATACTTTATCAAGAACGGTTCCTTCCTGCTCAATTTTTATAATCTGCAGCTCAAGAATCGATATCTTTTCTCTTACCTCGGCACATTCTTGTTGAAGGTCTGTGTATTGCTTTAGAATTTCCTTTGTCAATAATATACGCCCCCTCTAAACGGATTTATGGTTGCCTCTACCTTCGCAATCCTATTTCCCTTTGTGATTCTTACCGCAAAGTTTGAAAAAACGTCTGGAACGTCATCAAACTGTTTCTTGCTACTTACAGAATATCGTTTCAAAAGTGACATCATTACTCCGTAAGGCTCTTTCGGGGAATACATGGATTCATCCTTGAAAATAACGTGCTGCAATATCCAGTTGGAACACTGGAAAATCCTTGCCTCTTTGTTTGTCTCTGTCGGCGTATCTGTAATATTGCAAATCCAACCCTTAGCCTCTACACGTTTATTCACTTCCATAGCAACCCTGTCTCCGCCTGCGTTTCGCTCAAATTCGCACTCCTGTACTCCATTATTGACAATAGCATTTGCGGCGTTTTCATACTGCATTTCATAGTCCGCCGTATTATCGCATACGCAGTCAACACAGTAATAGTTATCTCCGTATTTTTGCAGGATTGGCAGAACAAAATAGTCTGTTCCTTTTCCCTTCGTGTCGCACTGTGCAGTAATAATTTCCGGCTCTCCATGTGGGAGATTTAGGTATCTTCGTATCTTATCTTCAGGGAAAACAAATCCCTCACGTTCGATAGGCTCCTGCTTATACAGACATCGGTAGGAAATATCGTCCATCAAAAGTTGTTGGTCTTCAAAAAATTCTTTTGTAAACCCAGAAAATTCATAATCGAAATTACTTTCTTGCGTAATCGGGTCAATATCTGGTACTGCTATGGTTTTAACCCTCGGATTTCCTTCATACATATTTTGAATACGACCGATAACATCATGCACAGACCATCGTGTAGCAATATGTATTTCCTTGCAGTTTTTTCCTTCGGAATCCTGTATTTTCCTCTGTCTCGCATCGACTGCGTATTTATTCCACAGCTTATCAAGTATCATAGGGTTCATTGCTTCTTCGATACCGCCTATCATATCATCCACAAGCAGAAATTTAGATGCCCTTACTTTACCGGCATTTTTGCTTCCCACGGATGTGCATTGAACGGATGGAAACGGCTTATACTTCCCGACATTAAACTGCTCTGTTTTTGCATTTGTACTGGTAACGTGTAGGTTAGGAAATATCTCGTTCCATGCGTAATCGTCTATGTTCGTGACAATATCGTACACACCATCGTAGTACATCCTCGTAATATCCCCACTATGAGAATAAAAAAGGTTAAAATCTTTCGGAAACCAACCAATGACCGCCGCGTTGAAGAATTTCTCGATTGTCGTTTTCCCTGCACCAGGAATTAGGCTGATGCACAAAATATCATATCTATCATCAATCATCCCTTGCAGTGCATCCATCAGACCGATTTTCAAAAACTGTTTTCTTCTCGGCATATAAAACCGTTCTTTCGGCTCTCTTTTGTGTTCGATATAACGAAAGAAACTATCGACAACCTTATTCTGCGCTTCTATCAGTAAGACGGAATAAAATTTCTCTATAATTTCATAGCTTACTTTTTCTTTGAAAGCGTATTTTTCCAAATCCCAAATTGTACCGCCAGAGATAGTAATGCAAAATGTTTCAATGATCTCCTTGCACCTTTTTGAGATTTTAAGACCGTACTCAATATCCTTCTCATTCGTAGCAGCGGTTTTGACAGCTTCGCAATACGCATCAATAACCTGCTCATTGATTCCATTTGTTTCTATGTATTTCTCGTAGTCCTGTACAGCACTTATCAATTCAAAACTTGCCATTAAAAAAGCACCTCCGCTCAAATAAGCAAAGGTGCAAAAATCCTTTGCCCTCAGATGTTTAGGGTTAGCGGCTAACTTCCAAATTGTTAGTCGGTAATGATATTATATTTTATAAAATTCTCTTGTCGGTGCATGGTATCTTCTTCCGTCTGGACAAAGAATCATAGTCTGTTCTTCAAGAGAAGTAGGGTAGTAGAATTTTTCTACAATTCCAACCACGCCACTCACGCCACATATTACTTTATCTCCGATATTGATTGCATTTTTAATCCTAAAATTACTCATTACTCGTAACCCCCTCAAATTCCTAAAACCGCTTTTAAAACAGTTACACACCCCTTGCGAGTTTCATCGTCTATGCAGTTTCCACATTTGTTATATATACAAATGGATAAATTGCATTTCGTATTTTCGTGGGCGTTTCCGAATTTTTCAACAAACTCTCTGAAATGAACGCCGCTAATTTCAACGTTGCTCAGCGCATTATCAACAGTTTCTTCCGCCAATTCTTCAAGTGTTTTTCTTTTCATTACCGCACATACCTTTCTTTCCTTCTCCACGCCTCATCATTGTACTTCTCAAGCCATTTGCACCGCTTTGCGATACATTTATGCTTATAAGCAAGCTCCTTGTTCAACGCCCCAGTATGAGCCTTACAGTGACAGTATCCTATTGCGTTCCCTATGTATTTACCTGTTATTGATTTCTCTCTCATAGGCAAAATCCTTGCATAATACCAGTCTTGCAATTTTAACACATTCTTTTCGGTTGTCAGTATCGGTGCATTTACCGTCTTTGTTGTATCTGCAAGTTCTTAAATCGCAATCACTCATTTTCGCAACTCCTCTTTAAATTTGAGAAATTTCTCCAGTTGTTCTTGGTCTTTTTCAGTCCCGAACAGTGTATCAGGGAATGGCTCGCCTTTTATGTACATGTTGAAGTATTTTGATGCAGTAGGCACGCTGATGCCGATATGTCTTGCAGCCTTGGAAAGCGTCATTCGTCCGCTACAGAACGATTCAAACGCTTCAAAGAATTTTTTCTTGCTTATGGTTTTTACGCCTTGCGCCATTACAAACACCGCCTTTCGTTTTCAATCAAATAATCGGGATAACTTGTGCGTCTCCGATAGGCAGAAAGGGTGACATCCAATCTGCCATCGGCATTTTTTTAATTCAAGTGGGATTCTCAAGTGGGATTCACGCAACCAACACTTTATTCTGGTGCGACCAGACCTCTTAGATGGGCGTGGATTTGCACCGCGCATGAACTGCATTCCTATCAGCGTCCTCCGTACGATATTGTACCCGACCACTATCAGCTCTTAGATATAAGCGTATACCTATTCCGCCACCATCTACCATAATTCAATTTTGAATTATCCTACGCCTACTCACAGACTAATAACCCGGGGTAAGTCCGCTTTATCGCAGACCTAAAAGACTGCTTTCGACCCACGCATTTTTACAACGATTTTAACCCATAAGGTTGCGAGTAAGGTTTTCATCGTGAACCCTAACGCCAACAGAGGGATTTGAACCCCCATGTCGGATTCTAACCGACACAATGGTTTTCAAGACCACGCCGTTATAACCGTTTCGGTATGTTGGCAGAGGATGGGGATTTAAAAGACACCATCTCTAATAGTGAAATCCGAATCGACCTCACCTAAATCAAGTTTCTATCCAATCCCCATCATGATTTTTCAGTTTTGAGTTTAACGTCAGTCACGAAACCAGAAAAACGGACTGACAGGGGGTTTGTCGATTTTTGAAGGGCAAGTTTTATATACGGTCAGTCAGCAGAATCAATGATTGCGATAAACCATGATGCCGAAAGACCGCAAGTGGATTCTCTCGGACTTGAACCGAGGACCGTCCGGTTATGAGCCGGATGCTCTAACCAACTGAGCTAAAAATCCAGAGTGGGGCGTGATGCCGTTAAACGCCCCAGATATGAAGTTAGTGTTTGGTCTTGTTGCCAGTCCCCATCGGCATACAAGCCAAAAGCCCACCGAGCCGTGCGATGGCTCTTAACAGGATTCCCCTAGTGGGTGAAAGGACGTGTTATCCATCGGGAAATGTACAAAACCCGATGAAAAGCACCAGATGGGAATCGAACCCACGCCGTTAGATTGGAAGTCTGACGTTCTCGCCATTAAACTACTGGTGCATATCTGTGTTATTCGCTTGGCATATAAAAAACTGTACTGCCAGAGAAGGGGAGTTCTTCATACAGAGCGTGAATCTCTGCAAGCACTTCCATTGCTCGATCTTCGTTCCTATATTCTCCAAGAACAATAGACTTGAGTGTTATATCGTTAAGGATGGCCTTGACATAATTTTTAACTACTAACAGTGATACTCCACTTTCATCAATGGAAGCTGTTCTATCTTGGCTTAAAATTCTCATTCTGTTCACTCCTTCGGTTCAAAATAATCGCAGCCATAATCATATTCCGTGTAATCAGTGTAATATTCACTATCCTCGTTATTGCAAGTAAAAAGCAGCTCATGGTCTATACTGGCATATTTGCACTTACCGCAACATTCTTTTTCATCGTACATATGTAACACCGCCTACTTGCTCTTTCAAAGTGTAATCTTCACAGTTATTATTTAGTCTGCAAAAATAGCCTTTATAGTGTGTCTGCTCCTCAATAATACAATATTCGCAGTCAGTACAGGTTACATTTGGATGATACTTTGGTCTTGTAGGAGATTTTAATTCCTCAATCTCCTTTTTCAGATTTTCGATTGTACGGTCTCGCACATCGACATCGAATTCTAAATCCTTAATTCTTCTAAATGGGTTTATGCGAAACATCTTTGTCACTCCTTTATGCAGATAGGGGCTTTTTGTTTTTGCGGATATTTTTGGGACTAAGTAGGGGCTTTTTTCGTTCCCTGTCAGACCCCCTCCCCCATATATTTTAGCAGCGAATCGTCAAATCTGAAACATCAGCCACTTAGCTGTATTGGTTATTATTTTTATATTTATTCGCAAAATGATAGTTATGCGAATAGTTTTAAATCAATATATTGTGTCAAGCATTTATTTTAAACTAGATATTGATTTAATCGTTTCCGCCGTCCGTCAATCTGTCTGCATCTTGTGCAACTTCAACAGTTTTAACCTCGTTTAGTCTTGGAAGTTCAGCAGCGGATAGGGCGGTGCGGTGTCTGTTTGCATCCGCTGTATATGGGCTCGCCCAGCCGTAAAAGTGGTTGAGAATCGCAATCACGCCGACGGGGTTTTGTTTTCCTGTAGCCAGTTTTCCCGATAAACTCTCTAGTCTTGTATCTACTAGTTTTTGGTAAATCAGAAAAGCCGAATCACTTAGTTTTTTGTTATTATGCCCCCATTCTTTTATAGTATCTCTATTGATTCCTGTTAAATAACTGAAACCATTAATAGAAACCTCTTTATCGCTTATCATACAAAGATATATATATATATCGCAGATATGATCTACCAGGTCATAATTATAGGCATTACAATTTGTTTGGAATTGAGAGCCATTTGATATTAAATTACTGGATTTTAATTTCTTAACATCTGGAAAAACCATTTTTTTAATATACATAAGTGCGGCATTCCATATGCTTTGGGATGCCTTGGTCATATCTTTGATCTTGTATTGGTCACAGAACATATTGAGACACGCTTCTATCTCTGTGTCGAATATCTCGACTCCATAATCTTGATTGCTTACCACGTTCTGCGCCTCCTTTCTTCGTCCCGCTTCGGTAAATTAAAAAAGCCACAGAAAAAGATTTTAATCTCATTCTGTGGCGTGTTGGTATCTCTGTAAAAAATTGGGGTGCCGTCCTTGCCGTTCAGGTCATCCAGGGCAACGGCGTTAACTGGATGCCTTTTAAATTCAATTTTCTTTCTTGTGGGATATGATACAAAAATTTAATCATGTTGTCAATAGGGAATTTTGTTTTTTTATGATTTAATTGGTTTCTGTATTTGTTTTAGGATTTAATATATTACTACGTACTTAAATTCTTTTTTAGATTTCATTCTTGAATATATTAGATTTCATTGGTTTTACTGTATAAAGTAAACTACTAGATTACATTCTTTTTAACCCCTTACAGATACAGATGCTTGTATGGGGTATCGGTGTCTAAAGTAAGCTAGATTTTCCCAGATATACAGTTGTCAATTATCATCTGGAACGTATTCGATTAAATGTTCTGGCTGCATATTTAGGATTTTGCAAATATTGTTTAACGTTTTCATACTGATATTTGTATCATTTTTCTTAATTTTCCGCCATGTTTCTTGCGAAAATACCCCATATTTAATAGCAGTGTAAGAAGTAATGCCAGCTGTTTCCAACGCCTCGTAAACCGAAAATTTGAATCTAATCATATTTATCAATCTCCTTTCCTGATTTCATATATCATACTGTTTTTGAGCCACAAAGTCAATGGAATATGGCTTTTTTAAGACACAAAAATATATCTCGAAAAAGATAGAAAATTGTCAATTAAAATAACCGCCATTTCTGGCGGTCAGGTTTACAATGTTTCTAATCTCGCTCTGGTGAGCATTTCGGCGCGTTTCTTTTCCTTTTCTGCGGTCTCCATTGCCATAAGCTGGGCATATGTGGCGGCATATTCGGGATTAGCTAGCAGCTTGCGCCGCTCCTGCTCCTCCTGTTCTTTCCGCTCCTGTCTTTCTTCCTCCTGTCTGATTTCGTCTGTTTTCCTGTTATCAAATATGGCTTGGATATCCTCGATTGTTAGCGGTTTTAAGCCGTTTTCGGGCGTTCTGACGGGCGTTTCCGCATCGGGTATGGGATTGGTCGGTTCTGACGTTTCCGGCTCTACAGGGGCAATCTCCGCTGCTTCTGTATCTGGTGTAGTGTCTGCTACTTTTGTAGATTCTTCACCGTTCAGATTGTCTAATACGCATTTAACAATAAATCCGTTCAGACTGTCCCCTGCGGCGTTCCTGATTCGTTCTTCGTCCTCCTTTTTGAATCTGACAAGGGTTTTAAAATAGTTGTTCTTTTCATATTTTGCGGTTGCCCTTATGTGGGCTTTACTTGTAGCCATCTCGTAACCTCCTTTATTGTTATCGTGTTATTTATTATAACGATATCATAATGATGCTATCGTGTCAATATATTCATGTTATCGTGTTAATGCTATCGTTATAAATATATAGTGTTATCGGTATATAATTTGCACAATGAATATATAGCGTTATCGTGTTATTTTGGCTACTATTCCGTATTGAAATTATAACACGTTATCGCTATAATATACTCAAGAAGTTAAGAAAACAGCAAAACAAAAGGAGGAAATTAAAATGAAAAGCCAAAAAGAGTTAAAAGAAATCTACATGAATATCATTAAAAAGGAAGTCTGGACAAGTAGCACATCAATGCAGGAATATGCAAGAAAAATGGTTGCATACGTTGTAGAACTGCCAGACGGAACGATTATTGACTTTGATAAACCTAAAATTCAAAAAGATTTCTGCTTTGGTGCAGGGATGTATGCAAGGGCAACCGATGAAGAAATGGAGGAAGCTCAAAGCATGGTTGAACATGCCAGAACATCAGAAAACTTTTTTAAAAGAAAAAATCTGGAAGAGATTAACGGTCAGATTGAAAATCTTTATCAGGCTCTTGAAGGGGAATATGAAGTTTATACTTCACTTCATTACTACGGGCAGGAAATCGGATCACGATTAAAAAGCTATAGCATTTGCCGAATTTCGCAAAATCCGGAATATGCGCCGGGATATTGGAGCAACTGTCGTGATTTGAAAAAGTGCGGAAAAGATGAAATTGAAATTATTATTTCAGGGCTTGAAGAAGTTAGAAAAGCATTTGCGAAACGCATTGACACATATTTAAAGAAATACGGAACAAGCAAAGTAAACGCATGGTCGTATATCCGTGACTAAAAAGTCGAAACCGCCTTCGGGCGGTCTTGGGTAGGGCGGCAAACTTCCAACTGATGAGACAAGCCAAAGAAAAAGGAAAGGAAGATATCACTATGTTAAAACTTGAAACCGTATTAAAAAAACTGAGATCGGAAGGAATAAAGGCAGAATTTGCCTATTTGAGCGGAGAAAATGAGCCTATAAAAATTATTAGGGTTGATTGCGATTATTTCGGACCGTATCCGCCGAAAGAAACATTTGATATTATTAAAACTGCAAGACGTATTGCCAAAGGAAGAAAGACAGAAACAAGAGGGCATTACACAGCATTATTTATATATTGATTTTCTGGTGGGGCGGTCGGGTTTGGGATTTTGTAAAAAGGAATCCGCAGGGCTTGACGTTCTGCGGATTGGCTGTGTAGAAAAGGAGAGATAACCGAATGAAAAAAGAAAAGTTTTTCGCAGTCCGTCAGCTTGCAGGGCAAAAAAAGGAGCGTGTGCTTGCGGAAGGGTACAGGGTGGAGCGCGGAGAATTTGTTTTTTATGTCTGCGGTTCTGGCGGCTCTTGGGGCGTTACGGAAGCCAAAAGCGGTATGTTAATAGGCGTTTACGGAAAAACCCGAAAAGAATGTATAGAAAAATTACAGGCGTTCGACCTGTCAAGGCTTGAAAAATTCGACCTTGAGAAGCTGAATAAGGAAATGCTTTCTCTGCCCCTCTGCGGCTTGTGAGAGGGCGTTTTCTTTTTTTGGCGGTCAATCGGTCAAGTGGAATAAAAAGGCGGCTTATAGGGGCGAATACGGGACGAAAAAAATTAAAAGCAAATTTCAAAAACCCACCAAAAAGGCAAAATATTCACAAAAAGGCAAAAAATATTGAAAAAATTTTGTTGGTGTTATATGATGGAAGGACAAAACAAAAAGGAGGGTTTTATATGAAATTTCAAAGATTAAAAGACATGGTTTGCGGTGCTGTGATTGCATCAATGGTCTTGTGTTCTGGTACGGTGGCATTTGCGAAGGTGGCAAATATGGACATCCCTGTATCATTTAGCAACATCAAGATTATTGTCGATGGGAAACAGCTTTCCACAAGCAAAGAGCCTTTCACCTACAACGGCACAACGTATCTACCTGTTAGGGCGGTTGCAGAAGCAGTTGGTAAAGATGTTACATGGGATGGCGCAACGAAAACGGTTTATCTTGGCGAAAAGCCGCAGAATACCACGCCAACAACAAGCAATCAGACAACAGAATTAAGCGCAAAAGAATACTATTATGAGAAATACGGTTCTTTTTATTATGACCTTCTTGTAACAAATAATTCTCCCGATGCGCTGAGGATTGAAAGCAATGTAGTTGCAAAGGATGCGGCAGGAAATTCTATCGGGGCAAAGTCTGATTCTGCTCTTGTTGTCGGTAGTGGAGAAACAGTAGTTTTGGAGCATATTTTTGATAGTGTTCCTGCGAAAACAACATACACGTTAAAAACGAAAAAAGAAACAGATTTCAAATCTGCGAATGATGACTTGAAAATAGCTTCTTCCAAAGCAGGAAACAAGGTTCTTGTTACTGCTACAAATTTAGGAAACTATGACATGGAAGCGGTAAAAGCGACCGTATTTTTCTTCAAAAACGGAAAAGTAGTTGATTCTGATTACAAATATTTAGACGATAATAGCTACAAACTGAGCGCAGGCGGTACAGTTACGGAAGAATTTGCACCATTTCCCGAAAAGGAATTTGACAAGTATGAGGTATACGTTGAAGCGAGAAAATAATATTGAAAAGGAGTTTAACCATGGAAAACAAAGAAAATGAAGTAAAAAAGTGCAAACATTGTCAGTCAGATATTCCGAAAAAAGCTAAGATTTGCCCGAATTGTCGGAAAAAGCAAGGCGGTAAGTTGAAATTTATTATTGCATGGATTTTTTTAATTATTATTGCGATTGCTTCGATTGGCGGCGGAGATGGTTCAGGGAAAAAAGACGATTCAGAAAATATTTCGCCTGAGCAGTACAAGTCTGAGTGCATAGATGTTTCCTATGATGATTTGGCAAGGAAACCAGACGAATACGAAGGGCAGAAAGTGAAGTTCCGCGGACAAATTAGGCAGGTCGTGAAAGATTCTGACAGTAGCACTTCCGAATATTTGATTCCTGTTACGGAAGGTGATTACGGTTTATGGGATGATAATGTGTTTGTAAAGCTCAGCCCAGACAACAAGGATGGAAAATTCCTTGAAGATGATATTGTAACATTCTACGGCGAATCAGCAGGGGAGTATAAATATACAAGTATTTTGGGGCAGTCTATAACAATCCCTTGCGTGAAAGCTGTTTACATGGAAATTACGGAATAAGGATAGAATCAAAAAAGAAAAAGAATAAAAAGCAATAGAGAATGAGCATCGCAGAAAAGCGGTGCTTTTTCTTTTGGAAAATTTTAAGAAAACACTTGACAAAATGTAGCAACATTATATAATTAAATTGTAGCAACGATTTGAAAGGAGGTGTAGAGAATGTCACCGAAATTGGGGCAGAAAATAAAAGATAACCCAAAAGATATTATGATTAGGACGAGAATCGACAAGGAAACAATGGAAAAGTTAGAGTTTTCAGCGGGGAGGTTTGGAATAAGCAAGGCAGAGGTTGTGAGAAACGGAATCGAGAGCGAATACCAAAAGGCAAAGAAAATCTAAAAAAAGAGTAGCCCATCCTTTTATCTTGGCGGATAAATGGGCTACTCAATACCAAAAAATCTACTAAATTGATTGGTAATCATATTTTATCATTCTTTTGTAGATAAATCAAATTTTAAAGGATGGTGGAGTATATGGCAGATATTATCACAATCGAAAACACCGAAATGCAGATTAGAGAGTACAACGGCGAAAGAGTTGTAACCTTCAAGGACATTGACACGGTTCATCAGAATAAAAGCGGAACAGCATATAGAAATTTCAATCGAAATAAAAAATATTTCATAGAGGGCAAACATTTCTATGTTTTGAAAAAGCAAAATTCTAATGTGACAAATTGTCTTAATAGAAATATTGTTGTTCCGAATAAAGGGATAACGGTATTGACTGAAAGAGGGTACTTATTGGTTGCAAAATCGTTTAATGACGCTCTATCTTGGAAAGTGCAGGATATGCTTGTAGATGTATATTTCAAGGTCAGAGAGGTGCAGAAAGAGCCATATTACAAAGAACCGCTCGCAGAGGATTTCACGCCCAGAGTGCCGATTGTATCCGACTGGTACGAGAGGAACAAGGGCAGGATGTATCGACTTTGCAGAGACAGCGGAAACAGCCGCAGCTATCTTTATCATTGTATCTTGAATAAGCTCTCTGAAAGATACGATTTGAACGCAGCAAGGGAGATTTACAAGAATGAGGTCGGGAATTATCCAGAATACCCGATTGATATTGTAAAATATTTCCCAGAGTTAGAACAGGATGCAGATAAAATCCTTGACCGTATCGAGCGAATGACCTACAGGTAAAAAGGAAAGGGGGCTAATAAAAAGCCCCTCAATCCTAAAATATTCGTTTCAATATGTAACGATTGCCGCCACAAGTGACGAGAGCCTTAGAAAGACCATCGTCAATAATTTCCGAATTGGAAATTTCCAGAACCTTTACCAGAGATATACCGACATTGTCGCAGATTCTGACGAATGTGGAAAGCCGCATATCTTCCGTATCCTCATTGATGATATTATACATAGCCTTGTATGATAAATCGCACTGGATGGAAAGCTGCGCAACGCTCCACCCCTTTAGAAGCATCTCGCGGCATAACTCGGATTTGAGATTGGAAATACATTGCCCCGGGTTTACCCCATAGTTCACACACCTTTCTATTTTGTAGTTGAATGGAAAGTTTTGCTGAATGTTTGGCAGTCAACTGCAATGGAATCCTTCTCCTTTCTGGTATAATCGGCTTGTACCTAAAAAACAGGTACTCGCAGTTCTGGTTATTGGGCGGCGTTTGGATTGGCGTTCTCGCCGCCTAATATCTATTGTAAACCTTGAAAATAAAAAGTCTATAGCTAAAAATGTCGAAAATGTAGAAAGGGCGTATAAATTATGTTAAGAAATGAAGAATGTACGGATAAAATGAGCCAATTTCGTGAAGAAATTATCGATTTAATATCTAAATTTGATGATGTGCGCCGCCTGAGGGCGATTCGTGCATATCTTATGGCGTTGTTAGGATGATAAAAAAGAGAAAGTCAATGGATTGCGCATTTCCATTGACTTTTTTTATTACTCTTTTCCGATAGAATCAACAAGCTTTTCCAACACTTCCCAATCTGATTCATTCAGTTTAGCCAGTGCAGACACGAGCCTGCGCTTGAAACTATCTTTTCCGTTTCTTTGGATTTCGCCAAGCATTTCAGAAATCTGCTCATCTTTGGATTTTACAAACATTTCGTCAATCCCATCTCTGAGCCAATCCTCATTTACAAACTTTCCGTTCCAAGATTCCAAACAAATTATTTTAAAAATCTTATCTGTTACTGGTCTATCTCCTTTTTCAATTTGAGATAAATAAGTCTGTGCTACTCCTATTTTCTTACCGAAATCACTTTGATTCATTTCAAGGAATAGCCTTAATTTTTTCACGCGCTCATTTACACCATTCAATGTAGACACCTCCTTTCTTGTAATATAATAACACAAGAATATTGCAAATGCAATAAAATTTTCTTGACTTCATAACGCATTTGCGTTATTATGATATTGCAAACGAAATAAGGAGGTGTTGGGGTGAAAAAAGTATTTTACTTTTCTTTGGTTGCATTAGCGGTTTCTATTGTAGCCTTCATGATTTCAATATCAAGGGTAATATGATGGCTGCGATACTAATTGTGATGGAAACAATGGATGTTATGACAGAAATGTTGGAATATTTTCTGGACGATTCCGCCGTTTCCTTCGCTAATTTGGATTGTTCGATGGCTGTATCAGCTTGAATTTTTGAACTTTCCGCGACTGCTTTGGCAGATTCAGCTTGAGATTTTGCAGAATCAGCAAGATTGCGGAGTTCATGAGATGTTTTCTCAAGAAAAGCCGTCTGGTGTTCCATCATTTCAAGAGGGCTTTTACCTTCTTCATAATCTGGGGACATGGCATCTAAGTTGCTCTGCATTATTTTATTGATTCTATCGTAATCATGAAACATTTTGAAAATCTCCTTTTTAAAGGGATTATACCACAAAACAGGGGAGGAGGTGAGGAGATGGAAGAAAGAAAATTCGGAAAAACCATAGTGGATTTTACTTCTAATGGCTCTATTCAGTGTATCGCTATAGCGCATACAGAAAAAGATAGAAACGACTTACTGAAAAGAGCCTACAGAGTAATATTTACGCCAAATATGGAAGGAATCAACTGTTGGGTTCTTTTTCGGGAAAAATCGGAGAGCGGTCTTTAGACCACTCTAAATGAATCCATCGATAGTCCGGCGGAAATCCTTCTGAAATACCGATAAATCGCCAACCGCATTTTTCATAATCTGAAATGATTTGGTTTATCTGGGATTCCGAAAGGTTATCACATTTGATGATTCGTTTTTCCATAAATACACCTCCTTATCATTTGATAAGGAGATTATAACACAGAAAGGAATGGTGCAATGAACGATTTACATATTTTTAACTACAACGGCTACAAGGTTAGAACCATACAGAAGGATGGCGAGCCTTGGTGGGTGCTGAAAGATGTTTGTGAGGTATTGGGTCTTAGTAGCCCACATAAGGTGTTTGAGAGATTGGATGATGATGAAAAGGGGCGGAATCAGATTCCCACCCTTGGCGGAGAGCAGGAAATGACGGTTGTCAACGAAAGCGGCTTATACAACGTCATTCTCCGCAGTGACAAGCCAGAAGCAAAGCCTTTCAGAAAATGGGTTACGTCAGAGGTACTTCCCTCTATCCGCAAGAATGGCGGTTATATTGTCAACCAAGAAAACCTTACGCCAGAGCAGATTGTAGCAAACGCCTTAATCGTAGCGCAGAATATCATTTCCCAAAAGGACAAGCAGATTGAGCAAATGAAGCCAAAGGCAGAGTTTTTCGATGCCGTAGCCGATAGCCGAACTGCAATCTCAATGAATGAGGTATCAAAAGTCCTTGGCATTAAGGGATATGGACGAAACAATCTTTTTGAATTTCTGCGTAAAAATGGGATTTTGGACAGGTGGAACGTGCCGTATCAAAGATATATCGATTGCGGATGGTTTAGGGTTATCGAGCAGAAATATACCATACAGGGCGAACCTTGCGTGACAACGAAAACACTTGTTTATCAGAAGGGCGTGGATGCCATCAGAAAGAAAATTTTGAACGCAGAAAAAACAGTTTAAAGGAGGTGCAGGAAATGAGCGAAAAGGAAAAACAGGTAGTAGAAAAACTGCGGGATGCTATCCCCAAAATGTCCGATTTTGACAAGGGCTATATCCTCGGAAAAGTTGAGAGCATGGCAGAGCAGAAAAAAGAAGATGCGGAGGAAAAGGAATGACTGTAATAAAAATCATTTTAATTGTATTGCAATTTTCGCTTTTTGCAATGTGTATATTAAGTTGCATTGAAAACGAAAGCAAAGAATTGGGATTTTGGACTGTTTTATGGCTTATTTGCACAATTCTGAAATATGCAGTCTGTTAGCGAGGTGTTGAAGATGTATGTAAATCCATTTGTAGCAGGCGTTTTCGTGACAATCGTATCGGAGATGATTCTGATTTTCCTGTATGCCTTTTTTAACCAGAAGAAGTAAGAAGGGCAGGGATAGGAAATGTCAATCGGGTTGCCGCGTAGAACGCCAACAAATAAAAGAGTAGTAGCCTGCAATGTCTGCGGTAAGGTTTGGAACGTTGCCGCAACGCAGGATACCAGAAAGGGCTATTATTGCCCGGAGTGTAGCAAAGGCAGGGGTGCAAAACATGAAAATCGAACAAATCAGAGAAACAGCGCAAAAGAAACTGTTTGTAGGAAAGAAGGTTAAGGTGCTTGAGTTTGGCAAGGACAGACATGGAACGAACGTACTGCGAAAAAGAAGAACGGGAACGGTAACAGGGTTGTATCCATTCATCTTCACCGCCATGTTTGCAGGAGGATACACAGAGAGTTTCCGCTACAGTCAGTTCTTTGAAAGTGATGGGGAAGTGGTGAGGTTATGAGAAACTGGAAACGGACGTTTTTCTATATCCGCCGTGGTTTGCTGCGTTGGGCGGTGGTATTCTTCGGGACGCTACTGGCGCAGTGCGGATTAGTATGGATTCTGGAGAACCCCGACAGCAGGATGATGTTTTATCTGATTTCGGGCACGATGATTGCCTTTGCAATCGGCAGTTTGTTCTACGGAGGACAGGAAAAATGAAAAAGCCTGTATGCGATTTCAACTGTTTTGAATGTCCGCACCCAGATTGCATCTGTGATGATTTTTCGCGTAAGGAGTATGTAACGGACGCTGAAATCAACAGAATTGCAGGGATGACGAGAAGCAAAACAGGCTTGAGAAAAAAAGAATACCTCAGAAAGTATTATTCAGAACGCAAAGAATATGCCAAAGCATACCAGAAAAGCTATTACGAGAAAAACAAAGAGAGGATTCGCGAAAAGGCGAGGGAGCGTTACCGAAAGAACAGAGATAGATGCATAGCAAGCGTGCGCGCTTATCAAGAGAGCAATAAAGAGAAGGTCGATGCCTACAAGAAAGAATACTCAAAAAAATATAAAAGACGAAAAAGGGAGGAAAGAGAAAATGAAAAACGGCAGAGAATTAACACCAGAGAATGAGTTGCAGGAACTTTGGGAACTGAGCGGCAGGGTAAAGGCTGTCATTGCCTATCTGAAAACAGATAAATTTGTGGATGCCGAACAAATCTTAGCTATGCTTGCTGGCGGTGATGATGATGGCTTACCCATGCAGGACAGGAATAAAGACCGAATGTGACAGCTGCGGATACTGCGAAAAAGAGCAGGAAGAATGTCCGCACTGCCAAGAGACGCAATACGAATACCTTTATAAAAGGGATGACGGAGAAATCGTTGGCTGTAGCGAATGTATTAAAAGGATGTGGAAAGATTGACGGAAGTGTTGTTAAAAAAAATCAGCCTTAAAAACTATATGGGTGCTGAAAATGTAGAGGTTGACTTTTCCGAGAAAACGGAAATCAGAGGTAAAAACCGTTGCGGCAAGTCTACACTAATGAACGCCTACTTTGATGTTATGACAGGGAAATTTGCGAATGGTGCCGCACCGAACAATATTTGCCCTGTGGATGAGAACGGAGAAGAAAAGCCTGTCAAGGAAATCGAAAGAGCGGTTACGTTGGAAATAAATGGAACTGAACGCGAAATCAGAAAAGTGACTAAAAGAAAGTATCGCAAGGGTGTTTTTATCGGGAATGAAACTGTTTATATGCTTGATGGCGTGTCTGCGAAAACTGCGGAAGTAAACGATTTTTTAGCCAGTATCGCACCGACAGAAACAGTGGCAATGTGTTCTAATGCATCGGTATTCTTTTCAGCTTTGAAAAAATCTACTGCGGATGCCAGAAAAGCCATTGAAGGTCTTTCTGGGTTCGATATTGAGCGTTTTTGCAAGGAAAATGCAGAATACCAGAGCATTTACGAAATGACCGCTGGGAAGAAAACAGAGGATGTATTGAAGCAACTGAAAAAACGCCTTTCTGCCGAAAACGGAGAGCTGGATAGATTAAACGTAGAACTGGACTACGAGCAGCGCAGACTTGACAGGTCAGATGATTCCGATTTGCAGAAATTAGAATCCGAGAAAGCGACTATTATCGGAAACATTGACAGCATGAAGAATCTGAAAGAGGCACTGAATGTTTCTATCGACAGATATACTTTCCTGCTTGCTCATATCGAAAAACTCAAAGGCGAGTTATCAGAAATCGAAAAAGAGCAGACAAAAAAGCAAAGGGAAAGAATCAATGCTATCAATGCAGAATTGGCAGTTTTGGATAACGAAATTTCCGAAAAAACAAGTACGCTGGAAAAGACTAAGGAGAAGTTGCAGAACAACAAAATCTTTCTTGCCTCAAAAAATAAGGAATTGATGGATTTGGTAAAAGAACGGCTAAGGCTGAAAAATGCTGATTTTATCGCAAGTGGCGTGTGTCATGTTTGTGGGCAGCCTTTGCCAGAAGATAAAACAGAGGAAGATAGAGAGCGATTTGAGAAAGAAAGCGAAAAAAATATCCGGCTTACAGAAAGTGCTATTTCCTCTGCGGAATCCGAGATTGAGGAAGTTGGAGAAAAACTCAGCCTTAATTCCAAGAAAATCGAAGAATTGACGGCGTTTATTTCCGATAAGAAGAAACGAGTAGAGGAAATTTCCTCTGAAAAAGAAAAAATATTTTCCGATATGAAATTTTCTGGAACGGAGGAATACAAAAGGACTTCGGAAGAATTGGAAAAATCGGAAACAGAAGCAGCAAGGATTTTTGAATCAACCGATTTATGGCGGCAAGTAACGGAGAGAATCAGCAACTATAAGGCTGACCTTTCTCAGAAAGAATCTGAAATAAACGCTATCATCAGAGATACCGAAAATACAGAAAAACGAATTGAATTGTTGAAAGAATCCGTAAAGGAACAGGCACAGAAAGCAACGGATGTTGAACGCCGGATTGATATGTTGCAGGATTTCAGCATTGCCAAAAACGCAGCTTTGGAAGATATGGTAAACAGAAAATTTGAGTTTATCAAAATCAAAATGAGCGAAGAAACATTGAGCGGAGATATTAAGGAAACGTTGAGAATCAATGTAAATGGCGTTGATTACTTTAATGGTCTGAACCATGGGGACAGAATCCTTGCAGAAATTTTCTTGTTAAAAGGATTGCAGGGCATGAACGGAATCAAGCTGCCGATTTGGATTGATGATACAGAATCCTTGGACGAAAACAGGATTCCAGATGTAAGCCGCCAGTTAATTGTTATTCGCAGGACAGATGATGAAACTTTGAAAGTATGCAATGGGGAGGAATAAAAATGGGAATGAAAGGATATAAAGGTTTTCGCAAGGGGCTTATTTGCAAGGATAAGCAGTACGCAGAGAACACGATTTTTGAAGAACCAGAAGCAAACATTTGTGTAAATGGTATGCACTTCTGTAAAAATCCTATGGATGTACTTGACTATTATCCGTTAATTGATAATAACGGCGAAATGTGCGAATTTTCGGAAGTAGAAGCAATGGACGAAACTCTTACAAATGACGAGAAGAAATATTGCACAAAGAAACTAAAGATCGGCGCAAGGCTGTCTTTAGTAGAATTTATTAAGGCAAGTTTTGACGTAACCTATCGGCAGATTAAAGAAGAAGTTGATAATGTTTCAGAAAAAGAAAATGTCGCAGACAACGCTAAACTTGCAGGCGGAAACTGGGCTACACTGGCAGGCGGAAACTGGGCTACACTGGCAGGCGGAAACTGGGCTAAACTTGCAGGCGGAAACATTCTATCATGGTTTCTGAAAACGGCGGCAAAGCTAAAGGCGGTATCGGCAGTTTAATTGTTATGGTCGAACGAAACGGCAAAGGAGAAATCGTCAATTACAAAGCAATCCAGATTGATGGGGATACATATAAAGAGGACACATGGTATCGGTTGGAAGATGGAGAAATTAAGGAAGTGGAGTGATGGTTATGAAATACAGAAAGAAGCCTGTGGTAATTGAAGCGTTTAAATATGATGGAGATTTAAAAGGTGCAGATGGTAAATATTATGTCCCCGATTGGGCTGTAAATGCCTTTGAAGATGGCATTATGTATTATAGTACCATTCAATTTGATAGTGTAGATGGAGATGAACTCTATATTGATACTTTAGAAGGGACGCACCATGTAAGTGTTGGGGATTATGTGATTCGTGGAGTGAAGGGAGAACTTTATCCCTGTAAACCAGACATTTTCGAGCAGACATATGAAGCATGTGAGGAGTGATGCAGCATGGCTGAAATGACAGCGTTGGAGTTTTTGAGAGAATGGCATAGAATGTGTCAAAAGTATCCGTTTTGTAGTGATTGCCCAATGGAAGATTCTTTATCTCGCAGTTGTATGCCTTGTAAGTGGGTTTTTAATGATATAGAAAAAGTAATCGCTACCGTGAAAAAATGGTCTAAAGAACATCCGAGAAAAACGATTTTGCAGGATTTCTTGGAGAAGTATCCGAAAGCTGAACTGATACATAACAAATTTCCAGAAATTTGCCCTCATTCGTTGGGATATGCGACAAATAAAGAGTGCTTTTTAGATACGGACGAACAATTTGTTTCAGAAGAATGCGAAGAATGTTGGAACAGACCGTTGGAGGAGGAATGAAATAATGGCTGAAAATACACAGGTGGCAGAAAAGAAGGAATTTACAACGGCATTAAGTCGGTGGAGCAACGAAATTACAGGATTGATTGCAAAAGACTATGAGGCTTGCGGCGTGATTTTTGATGAATATTCCAGAAAATGCGCTATGGAGGCGGTCGGCAGCATTTACAATCTTGTAAAGAACGATGGAAAAGCGAACATGAATTCACTCGATACAAGCAACTTGAGGGGCATCGTTGAAAACTGTGCAGGGCTGAAATTGAACCCTGCGGCATATCCGAGAGAATGTTATTTCCAACTTAGAAATGTAAAGCGTGGGAACGAGTGGGTAAAGGTTGTTGAAATGGGTATCGAGGGTGCAGGATATGATTCCCTTCTCTCTCATTACGGCAAGGATGTCGAACAAGTTTATCCATATTGGGTAGTCAAAGAAGGAGATACCTATATCCCGCCCAAACATAAGGGTTTGGAACTGACACCGCCAGAATGGGAGGAAAAAGGATTGTCAGATAAAGCGGTTCGGGTGGTATATCCAGTAAAATTGACGGACGGCACAGTAACATATCTGACAGCTGACAGAGCAAGCGTAAAGGTCAACCTTTTGGCTCACGTTAAGCAGAATATGATGAACGCTACATTCGGTGTTTGCGAGGATAGATACAAGGCAACGCCAAAGCAGAAAGAGGAAATCAAGGCAAAGAAGGATGAAATTCTGAACGCATTGAGAGCGTGCAGCACGGTTGATGATATGTTGGATTGCGAAATCGCAAAGCAGTTTATCAGCGGCGCATGGCTGGATACACCAGAAAGCATGATTCAGCGCAAGATGTGCAACAATGCAACACGTAAGTATCCGAAGGACTACGACCAGATGGCGAGACAAGCACAGATTGAACTGGATGATGCATACCGCCAAACGCAGGATGATGTTGTGGAAAGTGCAAATGCCGTTGATTTTGAAGAGGAAAACATCATTGATGGGGAAATTGTGCAGGAGGGATGATTTATGAGAATTATTAGTCAGAACGGAAAAGTTGATTTACCGTATGAATTCGTGGCAATCTCAACGCACAATATACACCAAGAGCAAGTTATTGCAGAGCCTATAGCAAATACAGCAAAAATATGTTGTGTAATGGGAGAATACTCAACAAAAGAAAAAGCCGAAAAGGCTATGGAAATGTTGAGAACGGAATACGAGAACTACCAACAGGCAAGAAGCAGTGAATATTATTTCGCTTTCAATTATCCAAAAGTCTTTCGATTTCCGCAGGATAGCGAGGTGTGATGATGATAGTTGATACAAATACAGAGCATATCTCAAAAACAGAACATGTTGAATTTGTAAATTATACAGGTTCTTTCCCTAATCTTTGCAGAGGGGTATTGACTTTAAAAATTGACGGAGAAATAGTTAAATTCGGTCATGATTATAAGGATTATTGTTTGAAAACATCAAAATTTAATGATTCTAATTATGATTCGTTTTGGCAATCTGGAGGATGGATAGATGAAGAATATTACTCGCACTTAGGAGAATGGGAAATATCCTTAAACGAATTACCAGAACAATACCGTCAGTATGCAAGAGAAATAGATGTGGTTTTTAATTCTTGCGTGAGACATGGATGTTGTGGAGGTTGTTCTTGAAGAAATTAAAATGTATTGCAATAGGAGGATATGAAGATGATAGAAAGAGCAAAAGGGATTGAATAATCGTTAGGGGGGTGCGAAAGTGCTGTTAAAAACGATAGCGACAGGGAGCGCAGGAAACTGTTATATGCTCGCCGATAGCAATGGAAAATCTCTTATCCTTGACTGCGGTGTTCCGAAAGGAGTGATTAAGTACGGAAGAATGGAAATGGATTGATGGATACGAAGGGCTATACCAAATTTCAAATTATGGAAGATTGAAAAGTTACAGAAAAAATAAAAATGGAGGGATAATGTCAAACACAGATAAAAATGGATGGTATTTTACCGTAAATCTTTTTGACTGCGATGGGAAAAGAAGAACAGAACGAATACATAGGCTTGTGGCAAAGGCGTTTATAGGAGAAATCCCGAAAGGTTATCATATACACCATAAAGATGGGAATAAGCAGAATAATAGATTAGATAACCTTGAAATAATACATCCAGCTAAACACAGCATGGAAACAATTAAGAAAAACAAAAATGTAATCAAAGGGATGAATGACTACAATAGGTACGTCAAGCCCAAAAGAGTCAAACAATACACATTGGACGGTGTATATCTTGCCGAATATGTCAACTGTGAAATAGCAAGCAGAATGACAGGGATATGCCAAAGAAATATATCTCAAGTCGCAAGCAAAGAGCCATACAACTCAAAAGGCAATGTAAGAAAACAGGCTGGTGGCTATGTATGGGAATTTGAGAAAGGAAGCGAGGTGATGTAGATGTTTTTGAGAACGGTAGTCACAGGCTCAAGTGGAAATTCACACGCTTTAATCAGTGGAACAGGAGAAATTTTGTTACTTGATTTAGGCGCATCAGAAAAGACTATTAAAAAAGGCGTTGATTGGAAAATATCAAATATTGTCGGAGCGATAGTTACTCATAAACATCTCTGACTTGACCATAGCAGGTCTATAGAAGATTTTAAAAGAATGGGAATACCTGTTTTTGCACCATATCTGGAAAACGATAGTAAATCAGAAAATATGGGCGGATTTGTAGTAAAAACTTTTGACCTTACAACGATTGATGGCAGATGGACACACACAGATGCAGACGGCGAACCTTGCGCCTGTTATGGGTTTTTGGTTGAACACAAAGAAATGGGAAGAATGCTTTACATTACCGATTGCAAAGTTATCAAATGGAAGTTTAAATCCATTAACCACATTCTTCTCGGCGTGAATTATGACAAGGATATGATTTATCCAGATAACGAAGGAAAAAAGAATCATATTTTCGGCGGTCACTTGGAGATTGGGACAGCTTGTGAGTTTGTAAAGGCGAATAATTCTGATCCCTTGCATAACGTCATAATGTGCCATCTGTCAGCCGATAATGCCGATTCCGATAAATTCATCGAGCGCATGAAAAAAGCGTGTCCTGCGGCGAATGTGTACGTTGCAGGACGTAATGATGGGTGGTGGTTAAGGAATGGGTAAGGCTTGTTTTTGTTTGAACGCAAACATTAAGGGTAAGGATGGCATTTGCCCTTGCTATGGATGCGAAGGAAGGGCTGTTGGATGTCATTCAAAATGCGAGAAATTCACGATTTGGAATCAGAAGCATTTGAAAAATAAAAAAGAAATGCAAAAGAAGGCGTTCATCGAAAATCAGGCAGATTACCGAAAGAACGAATACTTTAGAAGAAAGAGGGACAAGCAGAAATGAATAAATGTATTTTTGTTGGCAGAACAACAAGAGATGTTGAACTCAGATACACGCAGTCCGCAAATCCTCTAGCGGTCGGAAGAACTTCCATTGCGGTCGAAAGCGGATACGGAGACAAGAAGAAAACGAGCTTTTTCAATATCTCCGCTTTCGGCGAAAAGGCGGAAACAATGGGGCAGTTTGTAAAGAAGGGTACGAAAATCATTCTAGAGTGTGAAGCTGTACAGAATGAATACACCGACAGGGAAGGTAAGAAGCAGAACAGGGTATCCTTTATCGTGAAATCTTTCGAGTTTGCCGAGAGTAAAGTGGCAAGCAGCAGTGCAGGGCAGACAAGTGATGCGCCGAAATCACAGAGCAACGCCGATGGTTTCTATCCCATCGACAATACCATTGAAGATGACGATTTGCCGTTTTAAAAAATAAGAAAGGTGGAGACTGATTTTGAGAATAGAAAATTTAATCGTTTTTTTGAAAGAGAATTTTGAAAAAGGGATACAAATGTTCGATACTCCGAATATTGCAGGCGATTTCATGGTGCCTATTTATAAGAAGGACGATATATCAGTGTTTTTCGCGCCGGAATATGACTATATTGAGATATTCGGAATATCTGATGAAGAATTTGAAAGAGTTGAGAAAGAGGTTAATCGGAAAAGGCGGTAAGATTATGGATTTGAAAGACATCAAAACAGAATTGTTCAATGACAATTTCCAAAATTATAAGCGGTACGGCATCCCGAAAGCACAACTTGTTATTGCCGATATCCCCTACAACGTGGGTACGAATTTCTACGGTAGTAATCCCATGTGGTATAAAGGTGGGGACAATAAAAACGGTGAAAGCAAACTTGCCGGAAAGGCTGCTTTTAATACAGATTTTAATTTCAATCTGTACGAGTATTTCCATTTTTGCAGCAAACTGTTGAAGAAGGAAGATACGAAAACCGTATCACGTGGTCGCAGTAGTGATTCGCCCTGCATGATTGTGTTCTGTAGCTTTGAGCAGATTCCCACGCTTATCAATGCCGCTAAGAAACACGGATTTGTAAACTATATACCACTGGTTTTCTGTAAGAATTACAGTCCGCAGGTTTTAAAGGCAAACATGCGTATCGTTGGTGCGACAGAATACGCCCTTGTATTTTATCGTGGAAGGTTACCAAAGTTTAGAAACGGCTGTCAGCAGGACGAGAACGGGAAGAATATTCGCGGCACAGGACGGATGATTTTTAATTGGTTCGCATGGGAGAAGGACGGAAAAGAGATTCCTAACATTCACCCTGCGCAGAAGCCCGTAGCCGTAATTAAGAAACTGATTGAAATTTTTACGGACGAAGGGGACATCGTGATTGACCCTTGTGCTGGTAGTGGTTCGACACTAAGGGCAGCAATGGAAATGGGAAGAAACTCGTACGGATTTGAAATTTCAAAGGAATTTTACAGACGAGCAAAAGGCGAAATGCTTGTTATACCAAATCATTGTTATGTAAAAATAAATGGTGATGCGATTCTAAGGGGATTGAAAGATGGACTATCAAAAATTTAAGAAAGCGAAGGCTATTGAGAAGAAGCCAAATTATAAACAGATATATGCAATTAAGGCAGAACGAGAGGACAGAATTAAAAAAATCTGCCCGAACATTCCATATTCAAGCGGTATCTATGTGTTTTATAGGACTGATGAGGCGCAAATTCGTCGGGCGTATTGCGGTCAAGCAATCAATTTATGCGAGAGGTGCGCTTCTCATTTGGGTGAATACGACCATATCGCATTAAGTCTTAAAAAGCATGGATTTTACAGTGGCGAAAATCCGTATGGTTGGAAGCTTGCATTTAAAACTTGCCCTAAGAGTGAGTTAGACGAAAGAGAGGTTGCAACGATTAAGTCATTCGCAGATGACGGATTTCAAATGTATAACGTGACCGCAGGTAGCCAATCAATAGGAAAACTTGTAACAGGGCAATATAAGCAGCCTAAAACCTATTCACAGGGCGTACAGCAGGGCAGAAAGAATCTTGCGAAGGAATTATCGAATATTGCCGAAAAGCACCTCACAATCGAAATTAGAGCGGACAAGAGGGGTAATAAGATTTCAGAACGGCAGTATGAGAAATTTATGGAGTTGATGAAGGATGGAAATTAGACCGATTACATTTTCAAAGGCAAGCGAGTTTATCAACAGTTATCACAGACACCATAAGGCGACAGTTGGGTGTAAATTCTGCATTAGTTTGTGGGATAAAGATAAATTGGTTGGTGTGGCTGTGTGTGGTAGACCTGTTTCAAGAATGTTGGATAATGGGCTGACGTGTGAAATAAATAGATTGTGCACAGACGGAACACGCAACGCTTGTTCGATGCTATATGGGGCTTGTTGCAGGGTTGCAAAGGAAATGGGATACAAAAAAATCATTACATATATCCTCGAATCCGAAAATGGAGCAAGCCTCAAGGCAAGTAACTTTTTGTGTGAGGGTTTAGCTGGAGGAACGCATTGGACAGGAAGCAGAAACAGAGGACAAAACATACCGAAAGAAATGAAACAGCGTTGGGTAAGAATTTTGTAGTTTGAAAGAAAGGGTGGAAACAATGAGCGGCGGAAGTTGGAGCTATCTATACTCAAAGGAAGTAGACGAGCTTGTGCAGTGTGGAAGTATTGAATTGTTAGAAGAAATGGCAGATTACCTCAATTCGAGCGGATATAAAGATGTGGCAAAGGATGTAATGCGATTAGTTGAGTATATCAAATCAGCCAGAATCAGAATTGAAACACTTCACGAAATGCTCAGTCCTGTTTTTAAGGCGGTTGAATGGTACCATAGTAGTGACTGCGGAAAAGATTCGGTCAGCAGGGCAATAGAAGATTACAGAAATGGAAAGGCGGCGCTTGATGGTTGAGATACGGATTGCCATACCAGGGAAGTAAAAACTCTATTGCAAAATGGCTAATATCGAATTTTCCTTCTGCGGATACGTTTGTAGATTTATTTTGCGGTGGCGGTGCTGTTACGCATTGTGCAATGTTAAGCGGAAAATGGAATAACTTTATTATGAATGACATAGACGCAAGGCTTCCTGTGTTATTCAAAGACTGTGTCTATAGAAAGTATACAGTTGAAAACAGGAGAGAATGGGTTGATAGGGAAACATTTAACAGGATGAAAGACAAAGATGCTTACATCGCTCTTGTCTGGTCGTTTGGGAACAACGGAAAGACTTACATATACGGCTCTGATATAGAAAAATTTAAAAAAGACTATCACTGTTCTGTATACACAAACGATACAAGCATTTTGGAAAAGTATGGGTACAAAATAAATCCTTCAAAATTAAACGATGCGTATGGGCGTTATCTTGAGTTTAACAGGCAGATAAAGAAGTTTGCAAGAAATGATTTGGGCATCCTTTCAAGACAAATAGAAATAGAACGCCTGCAAAGCCTACAAAGCCTTGGCGTTGATTACAGAAGCGTTAAAATTCCGAATGACGCAGTGATATATTGCGATATTCCATATTGCGGAACGGATTGCAGGAAATACCAAGGATTCAACCACAGACAATTTTATGAATGGGCTGAAAAACAAGACAATATTTTCATATCGGAATATCAAATGCCAGAAGCATTTATCCCGATAGCAAAAACAACAAAAAGAGTCTTGTCTGCGGCAAATGGCAATAGCAAGGTAGCAACAGAATACTTGTTTACCAATCGGAAAACGTATAACGATTTTTCGGAGGAGAAGAAAGAACAAATAAGTATTGAAATGGCGAATCAATTAAGTTTGTTCTAAAAATGGGAAAGGAGTGCATGCATTGAGAATCTACATCAGCGGTGCTATTACAGGCACAGAGGATTTCAGAGAAAGATTTTTGAAAGCGGAAACGGAATTGGAGAGAAGGGGGTGTGAAGCGGATGGCGATTAAACCAATTTTATTTAACACTGAGATGGTACGAGCAATTCTGGATGGGAGGAAAACATGCACAAGACGGGTTGCAAAAAATGTTCCAGACCACACACATAGGATTGAACCTGTTTATGAAAATGGCCGCTTTCAATTTGATTGTTTTTATTCTTCGTATGTAGCTGCACTTGATGCTGATGCCGACTTTTGTATGCCATGCTTGCCGCCGTACCAGCAGGGGGATATTCTGTATGTTCGGGAAACATGGAGTCATCCTATTGTTCCGTCTGATAAAAATAGATATGTGTATCGGGCAGACGAAGTTGCAGAAGATGGATTTAAGAATGAAGCGCATATATGGCACCCATCCATCCACATGCCGAAAGAAGCTGCTCGTATCTGGCTGAAGGTGACGGATGTACGGGCGGAACGATTGCAGGAATGCGGAGAGGGATGGTGTATTGATATTGAAAAAGAGGGCATTGCAACCCCGCAGGACCCTATATTATACATAAGTGATGACGCTTTCCATGACGCATTAAGAATGGAATTTCAAAAAACTTGGGACAAAACCATTAAGAAATCAGACCTTGACCGTTACGGATGGGATGCTAATCCTTGGGTTTGGGTGATTGAGTTTGAACGGTGCGAGAAGCCGAAGGAGGAATGAACGATGAAATATACAGTTGTAACACATGAAGCAGGATACACAGAAACGCTTGAGTTTAGAGGTAAAACATACAAAAAAGAACATGAGGGAGATTTTTCTGGAACATCAACGCAGGATAAAGATTTTTGGGAACAGATGGAAGTAGACGGCATTCACAATAAGGAAATCTTAGATGCTGTTTACGAGAATATTGATAATTCCTTCTTTGGATTTGATATGTTTGTGATTGCTGATGAATTGGAGTGATGGGAATGGCTATTTTGGCAATTTTGATAACCGCTTACATAATGATTGGGTACGGTATTTTTCTGAGCATTATCATTGAAGATTATACGCAAAACGTATGGAAACCGATTCTTTGTTTTTTATGGATTGTTTTCCTTTGGTTTCCCTATGGTGTTTATAGCTATTTGAAGGAAAGAAGGACAAAGGATGAATCTTGACGAGAAAATCAACAATAAATAAGAGCGTGGTGTTGTTTATGGCAATATACAGGAATTTGCATATATCGTTCTGGACTGATAATAAGGTCGAGGATGATTTCACGCCAGAGGATAAGTATTTCTATGCTTATCTTCTGACAAACCCACAGACGAATATATGTGGCTGCTATGAGGTAAGTTTTAATCAAATATCGCACCATACAGGATACACGAAGGATACAATTTCGAGGCTGATAAGACGTTTTGAAGATGTGCATGGTGTGCTTCGGTACTGTGCGGAAACAAAGGAAGTCTTGATTCTCAAATGGTACAAGTATAATTGGAGCAAATCGGAGAAAACACTTGTCGGTGTTGAGAATGTTGCAAAGCATATTAAGTCCGATGATTTTAGGCGGTACGTTATGGATACGGTAAATAAGGTTAGGGGCAGTGCGGATGATTGCCAGACGGAAGAAGAACCGAAAAGTATTCCTTCCGTTTCTGTAAAGAAAGTATCTTCTGCGGATATTCTGAATGATATGGTTTCCGAGTTTGCTATTTCCGATTATCTTCTGGAATCGGTGCAGGACTGGATAGCCTACAAGGGAGAGAGAAATTTCAAGTACAAAGAAAGAGGTTTGCGGACACTTTTAAAAACAATATCCGAAAAATCAACACAATACGGAGATACGGCGGTGTCAACAGCAATAAATGAAAGCATTTCAAGCGGATATCAAGGTATTGTTTGGGAGAAAATCAGGAAGGCTTCCAGTAGCGATATAAACTGGAATTTTTAGGGGGTGTGTTTTGTGCTGACAAAAGAGGAAACGAAGAAAATCCTGCGTATCATGTATAACTGTTTTCAGAATTTCAGACCAAAGAATATCGAAGAAACAACGGAGGTTTGGGGAATGATGCTTTCAGATTATACATATCAGCAGATTTCGGTTGCGTTGAAATCCTATATCCTGTCCGATACAAGCGGATTTGCACCGACAATCGGGCAGTTGGTTGATATGGTTCATTCCGTTAGCAAGCCGCAGGAATTGAACGAAATGGAAGCGTGGGCGTTGGTGAGCAAAGCAATCAGAAATAGTGGATACCGATATACCGAGGAATTTTTGAAACTGCCTGCCATCATCCAGAGTGCAATCGGAACGCCGGAGCAGTTACATATTTGGGCTACGGATGAAGAATATAATGAGACAGTAGTTATGAGCAATTTTCAGCGGTCATACCGGCTTGTGCTGATGCAGAAAGACGAAAGCGCAAAACTGCCAACAGAAGTGCGGAATTTGCTTTCTAATAATGAAAATCCTGCCAGAATAGAAATGCAGGATAGAATTAAGCAGCTTTCTAATGCGTTTGACGAAAAAAGCAAGTTGTTGATTGAGGGCGGGGAGAAGAAAGAAAGAGTAGTGGATGATTCTGTTATGGACACCGTTCATGCAGAATTAGAGAAAATAAAGGCAATGAGTATCAGATAAAAACCAGAACGGAGGAAGACTTATGAAAACGCCAATCGTAAAATCTGATGAAGGAAAACCGCAGCTTAACCTTGTGCCGTTGGAACTTTTAGAACCATTGGCAAGGGTGCGTGAATTTGCTGTTGAGAAATACGGTCTTGAAGGTATCGAATCATGGCGCAATATTTCCGATGATAGATTGTTAGCTGCTCTGCTGCGGCATACGATTACTTACCAAAAAGACCATGACGCGCGTGACGAGGAAAGCGGATTGCCGGCTGCATACCATGTAGCTATCAACGGTGTATTTCTTGCTATCAAGGCTATGGAGCGAATGAAAGAAAGATGCGGATACAAAGTCAAAGAAATTAACTTTTACGAAAATCTGCCGCCAGGAATGCAGAAAAGGGTAGACAAATTTATTTCTGCGGTTTACGAGGGTGGTGCGAAAGATGGATCTGAATCAGATTGAAAAGAAAAAACGGTATCAGAAGCAAAAAAGAATCATTGAAGAAGCAAAGACAGAAGCTATTGAAAATATGCAGAAAATCATTGATAGAGGGCTTTCTTCTCAAATGGAGCTGGTTATGCTGTTGGTTCTGCATGATAAATTTGGTTTCGGTCCGGAGCGGTGCGCAAAGGCATTGGTTGCTTTTGAACAGTTATGGGCTGATGTTGGGGATAAGCACCTTTGTCTTGATGATATTGAGGAAGTAGTAAAGGCTGAAATTGGAATCGAAATGACTGAGGATACTATTTTTCAGACCGACAAGAAAGGGAATAAGAAATTGCTTTGGTCTAACGAGAATACATAAAGGGGGTACTCTTAATTGGCTTTGCGAGATTTGACAAAGCCAGAATTGCGAAAAATTATAGAGAACGCCAATTTTACCGAGGATGAGATGATGGTATTTCAACTGTCCAGCAACGGTTCCCCTATTGATTATATAGCGGACACGATGAAAATATCATCATCTACGGTAAATCGTATTTTGAGGAAGATTTATAAGAAAATGGAAAGGATTGAGGATATGTCGAAGCCAGAAGTGCCAGTTTGGCAGAAAGTAACAATGACGATTGACGAAGCATCCGCATATAGCAGTATCGGGACTTCAAGAATAAGAGAATTGGCTAACAACCCAAGATGCACGTTTGTTCTGACCGTAGGAACAAAAAAGTTAATCAAAAGAAAGGAATTTGATAAATTCATTGAAGGAAGTATCGAATTGTAGACAACGTAAAGCCCCGTATGGTAGTATGAAACTGTATGGGGCTTTTCTCAAATCGAAAGGAGTGTAATAGAATGGGGAAAGACCTTAAGGGAAAAGAATTAGGCGTTGGTATCAGCCAGCGAAAAGACGGAATGTACACAGGACGATTTACAACAAAATCGGGAAAACGAAAGCAGAAATACTTTCATAAGCTACAGGAATGCAGGGCATGGATGGCAGATGCGCAGTTTGAGGATGAACATGGTGATGTGTTCTTTTCTGACTCTCCAACAGTCGATGCGTGGTTTGACTACTGGATAAATGAAGTAAAGGGAGATAGCATAAGAATTATAACAGAAAGAAACTACAGAAGTATGTGGAGCTTTTCTATTTCTCCAATTATTGGGAATATGGAATTAAAAGACGTAAAGCCGATTCATTGTCAGAAAGTACTAAATATGATGAATGAAGGGCATAAGACATCTACCATTAAGGTGCATAGAGATTTAATGTGGAGTGTTTTTGAATGTGCTGTCGAAAATTATTTAATAGAAAGAAATCCTGTAAGAAGGAATGTGAAAGCAACTGGTGGTAAAAAAACAGAAGCGCGAGAAGCACTAACTGTTGATGAGCAAAAAACTTTCTTAAAAGAATCAGAAAAATCATCATTTTATAATGGATATGCGTTTGTGCTGCAAACCGGGATTCGGGTTGGAGAATTGATTGCGTTAAAGTGGTCTGATGTAGATTTTAAAAATCGAAAAATAAAAATACAGAGAAGTGCATCGGAGGTCGCGAAACAAGGGTTTGTAATCGGAGAACCAAAGACAAAAAGCGGGCATCGGGAGATACCGCTTACAAAAGAAGCTGTCAATATTTTATATAGTCAAAAAGAGAAGAATTCTCAAAACAAAATTATTCCAATCCAGTATGCAGATTATATTTTTCTGAACAAAAACGGAAATCTAATTCAAAAGTCAGCGTATAATCAAGGAATATATGCTATTTGCAATAGATTGGGAATGAGAAAGTTCTCAATTCACTTGCTAAGGCACACATTCGCTACGAGATGTATAGAAAGTGGTATGCGCCCTAAAACGCTGCAAGCAATCCTAGGTCATAGCAAAATTGAAATGACGATGAATTTGTATGTTCATGTAACGGATGAATCCAAACTGGAGGAAATCGAAGCAATAGAAAAAAACTTAAAATTGGTGTAGAAATTGGTGTAGAAATAAAAAATACATATAGAACACCTTGTTTTATCAATGTTTTTAATAAGTATATACATTTTGGGATGTAAATGATATTGAAATTTTTATTCAAAATGAAAATATCTTGCTATAACTTTAAAAACATTGTTAATAACTTTATTTTCAATGGTTTTGAGTAATTCATACAAAAAAGATAAACATTGAATAACTTTTCAAAACAAATGAATAATTTTTAGAAAATTGGTGTAAAATTGGTGTAGTGGTGTAAGATTGGTGTAGAAAAGCCCCATACAAAACAAAAAAATATATGACAGAAAGTTGAGCGAAAGATGACACTTTTGGCTCTTTTTTTATGCGAAAATATAGGTAGAAGGAGGTTGATGGAAATGTTTTCAGATGAAGTCCTAGAGAAAATTTTCAGTCGTGAAGATGTAATGAAGATACCTCTTACTTATCAGTCCGTTATGGTTCGGGCGGTGCAGGAGGTTTTAGAGAAGGAGGGAATCGACTATGCAACCAAATCCTTATCAGAGCATGAACTATAATATCCAGCAAGCATATCCGCAGTATGGGTACAATCCATACTTTCAACAGACGCGGATGCAGCAACCGCAGATAGAACAGGTGCAGCCAGTAAATCAGCTTCAACAGCAGATGCCGCGTGGCGTAAATGGGCGCGTGGTGCAGTCTGTGGAAATGATAACGGCAAATGATGTGCCTATGGATGGTTCGGCGGCGTTCTTTCCGATGCAGGATATGAGTGCAATATTTGCTAAGTCTTGGAACGCTGACGGAACGATTAAAACCGTAACTTTCAAGCCAGTAAATGAGACTGCACATCAAAATTCGGCTCAGATTCAAGAAAATCTAAAATTTGAACTGTCGGATGGTACGGTAGCAGCTTTCATGAATAGATTCGATGAACTGTCGGAGAGATTAGAACAGTTGGAACTCTCCGTAAATAAAACCGCTTCAAAATCCAGTACACAATCGACCAAAAGAAAGGCGGATGCAGAATGAAGAATTTATTTCAACTCCTTGGCGGTATAAGAAATCCGCAACAGTTTTTACAAAGCATGATGAACAATAGTCAAGTGATGGGAAACCCTATGGCGAAAAATGCCATAGACATGATGCAGAAAGGGGATGCCAAAGGCGTAGAGCAGATGGCAAGAAACCTCTGCAAAGAGAAAGGGGTAAACCCCGATGAAATAATGAAACAAATGAAAGATAAGTTTGGAATGTAAGACATATTAGAGGTTGCGCGCAAAAAACCTTGGTGCCTCTTTATGAATAAAAATAATCAATCAAAAGGAGGAATCTAATATGTTCAACTCTACAAACAATACACCTTTTACTATGCCAGTAATGCCGGCAACAGGCGGTTATGGCAATGACGGTGCTTTCAGCGATGGCGGATGGCTGTGGATAATCGTAGTTTTTGCTCTGCTTTTCGGTTGGGGGAATAACGGTTTCGGCGGATTCGTCGGCAACGGTGGCGGCTATGTGGCAACAGCAGCTACACAGGCAGATATCCAGAGAGGATTCGACACACAGTCTATCATCGGAAAGCTGGATGGTATCTCCAACGGTATGTGTGATGGGTTCTATGCACAGAACACTACTCTGATGAACGGTTTTCATGGCGTAGATAACGCTATCTGCAATCTTGGCTACCAGACACAGCAGGGGTTCAACACAACCAATGTTGCACTGATGCAGGGTCAGAACGCATTGCAGGCACAGCTTGCCGATTGCTGTTGCCAGAACAGAGAAGCAATCGCTCAGGTAAGATACGATATGGCGCAGGATACTTGTGCATTGCAGAACACGATGAACACAAATACCCGTGACATTATCGACAACCAGAACGCAGGAACAAGAGCAATCCTCGACTACCTGTGCGCTAAGGAAAACGCCGACCTGAGAGATAAGGTTCAGAAGCTGGAACTGGCTGCTTCTCAGTCAGCGCAGAACGCTTATATCGCGGCAAATCAGGACGCGCAGACAGCGGAATTGATTAGAAGAATCAACCCTATGCCTGTACCTGCGTATAACGTTCCTGCCCCTTATCCTTATTCCGGATATGGTAACGGTTGCGGTTGTGGTTGCTGATGACAGACAACCAAAATAAAGGGTTATCTTATTTAGATATGCTTACTGTCCTTTCTGTGTTTTTGCAGTTTGTGACTTGCCAACAGGTATCGAATGATACGCTGTTGAAGGAATTGCATAGGCAGGATGGATATTATCTGGATAAGATAATGAAAGACCAGAAGGAAATACTAAAAATGCTATCTGATATTAAATCAGACTTCGCCCACAGTGGTTGATACAAAGAGGGTAGGCAGAAGTCTACCCTTAATTTTTTTAGGAGGTGTTATTTTATGGCTTGTAAGAACGTATGCCGACTTTGCGATAATTTCATTATGTCGCAGTCAGTGAATTTTACAGGCGGAAATCTGATTATAGATTTACCTGCTGGCAGTTATGCAGACTGCCGAAAAGTTTGTATTGTGGTGGCTCAAAAAATCCCCGATACCACTACAATCAATGCTCCTGTTTTTATTACGATTGGCGGTGGGGCTGTGCAGTATCCGCTTATGAAGCGTAATTGCAGACAGGTTGTGGCATCTGGCTTGAGAACAAGAACCAGATACAAAACAGTAGTTGAGACAACGAACAATTCTGGATTTTTCAGAATGATAGGGGAGCCTTGCTGTACGCCAGATAGCAGATTATCTGCTATCAACGGAGAAAGTGCCCCTGCAACAACAGGCGGAGGTGAATAATTTATGCACATTGAGAGAATGCACAAAATGATTGAGTGTCTTTGTGAAAAGGCATGGTCCGAAATGGAAAAAGGTCTGGAATGTGTTGATACCGCCGAAATGGGACAGGTTGTCGATATGATTAAAGACTTAAATGATGCTGAATACAAAGCTGTCATTACAAAGGCTATGCAGAAGGCAGAGAAAGAGGACGAAGAAGAAGATAAGGAAATCCTTAGACGGTTGAAATCCGAATACTACGAGGACGGAGACAGGCGTTTCTACGACCATTACAGATACGCTGACGGTCGATTTGCACCAAAGGGCAGAGGAACACGCAGAGGATATACAGAACCGCCTTACTACTTCCAGACACCCGATATGTATCACGAATGGGATAGCAAGAGCGACGCAGAGCGTGGCAGAGATTTAGACCGTATGGGTGGCAGAATGTACTATACCGAACCCATGATGAGCGGCTACGATAAAGCGAAACGCCATTACACAGAAAGCAAGGAAATGCACAAGGGCAATTCTCAGGCTGATAAAGAGCAAAAGATGCGCGACCTTGAAGCATACATGAAAGAACTTTCTGGTGATGTGACAGAGATTCTTTCGGATATGACACCAGAAGAACGCACCCTGCTGAAAGCCAAAATGACAACACTGTTGCAGAAAATCGGCTGACATAAAACGGATAGGGGGAAACACCCCTATCTTTTTTAATTTTGGGGGTGGTAATGAAATGGTATTTGAGATAAACGGTGTAAAGTGGAGCGTTGTTTCTGTTATGCCGCTCTCTGACTGCCTGCGCCGCTCTGACGGTAGTTTTACAGTCGGCGCGACCGATAACACTACGCATTGCATTTGCCTTTCAAATCGTCTTGTAGGCGGCTTTAAGAGGAAGGTGCTCATACACGAATTATGCCACGCAGTCTGTATGTCCTATAACATACATATCCCATTGGAACAAGAGGAATTTCTTTGTGACTTTGTGGCTACTTACGGGGATGAAGTTTTCGATATGGTAGATATGATGGTCGGGGAAATTCGGAAAACGGCATAAAAAAAGGGAGTATACCGAAATTGATATACTCCCGATTTTTGTGTAGCTTAGGATTGCAGCTTTTACGAAAGGGTGTACTGTTATTATACCATTTTGTTGAGGTCAACACAATGGTTATTTTCTAAATTCCGACCTGTTCAAGAAGAAGGTTTAACCCTTTGCGATACGCCTCCCCCTTAGTGATATTGTACTCCTCGCAGTACCTTTCAAGCCTTTTCTCCGTTTCCTCGTCAGTTCGTATGCTGTATTTGATTTCCTTCGGGTTGTTTGATTTTGGTCTGCCCATCTTTTTGCGAGAAAGTGCGTAGTCTTTCCATATCTTTGCTCCTTCTAAGTCTCCGCTGTTAAGCATATAACTTGTCATCACTGTTTGAATAGTGAAGTCGCAAATTTCTTTTTCTTTCCCGGGGGCGCAGTTTTTTGGAAGTTCCCCATTTATTTCTTTTCCGTCATACAAAAATGTAATTATGAATTTGCTCGACTTTTCCTTGTGGTTCACAACGGTAATGCAGTCTGGCAATCTACGATTAAGAATATCTAACATTGTCATAAAATCACTCTCCTGTCTTTAACTATGCAGAATTTCATGTAGATTGTCTCAATTATACTTTATGTGTGGCGAAAAGTCAATCAGTTTATCATATCTTTTCTACCATTTTCGTGAACCCAAGTAAATGGTTATTTTTTCGTCAGCACCGCAATACTTCCCTTGCTTGTGATGTTATACCCGATGGCATCCGCCACGTCACGAATTTTGATGTAGTTTGTGCCATCCTTCAAAATGCGTTCTGTTTCGTGTTCCTTTCCATCAATGATAATCTTGCACTTCTCTACCACTTTTTCATCCTCCGTTCCGTAGTCGAAAACATCATTTACAAGCAACCAGTGCGTGAATTTATTGCACCGCAGGGGGACTTCTCGCACGCCGTAAGCCGAACCGTCAGCAGCTATGTAGTAGGGGTATCCGTTCTTCATTCCAGTGTACACCCCGATATGCCCCTGCATCCAGACTAACGCCCCGATGGGTGCTTTTTCGATGGTTGATATCGGATTGACGCTTTTTGCTCGTTCTTTCCATTGGGTACTGCCGAGTTTTACGCCACACGCCCATGAAATCAGACCAGAGCAGTCTACGCAGACCTTCCCGATTTTCTTTCTGTCACTATTCCATACCATCTTACCGTATTTGTTTTTCAGATAGTTGTAGTTGGCTTCTGTCATTACAGAGCCTTTCATACCGTAAACTCAGACATAGGCAGTGCCGACCTTGCTTCTACAAAACTTTACCAGTTCTTTTCCAGTCATTTTTGCCATTTGCCATCACCTCCGTTAAGCGTAATAGTATCGCATTGTTTCTTCATTGAAATATCTTTTCTTTCCTTTTGTCGGGGATTCCTTTCCCCTTTCTTTTTTTCGCCATATAATCATCCCTTTACAATTTCCTTGACCGCCTTGTTTTCTTTCAGCATTTTTCGCATTTCTTCCAGTGCTTCATCCACCCACGCAGAGAAGGTATCGAAGGATACCGCCATAGCAACCGCAGGGAATCTCTGCACGAATAAATCATAGGTCTGCCGCAATTTCAGCTTGCCTGTGCCGCTCCCCAGCTCTGCTTCTGCCTGTGTGACCGCCCACAACAGCCACTCCTTGACCTTTTCTCTCTGTGCCGCTGTTGGCATTTTCAGAAACCGCCCGATGAATACACCGACCATTCCTGTGACCGCCATCAGCGCAACCACCAGATACCAGTTTTCCATTAAAAATGTAATCTTATGCACTCGCTACATCTCCTTTCACTCTTTCAATACAATATCAGCAATACGGATAACGGCTTCAATGCCGTATTTTTCAGCCCATTCACGAATCAACTTGATAACATATTTGTACCTGTTTTCATTTTTCGATTTCCAATAGTAGAAACCGTTTGCAACGCCACACTCTGTAATTGAAGCAACCGCCACCTGTGCAAGCGGAGATATATCTTTCTCTGTGACGAAAGTGCCATATATAACCGCCGCACTCAGGCAGATTGCTACAAAATCAGATATGTAAACAAGTTTCTTGCTCGTTTCCATTTTCTTAGCCATAACGCATTACTCGATAGGTTTTCCGTCAGCGTCCAAGCCAATAGCTTCCAAGTCGGCAAGCACCAAATCTCTATAGTTTGCCGGCACCTGTTTTACCTTCTTATTCTCTTTGTTGCAAGTTCTTCTTCCTGCGATTACCAGTGCTACATACATATCTACCATATCAATCTCTCCTTTCAAAATTACGCAAATAAAAAAGACGAGTGCATCAAGCAATTTTTTTGCCATCTGCATCACGTCCGTCCGCAATAAGCATGGATAATACCTCGTCAATTACTGTTGAGGGTACTTGTTTCACGGATTTATTATCTGGGTTACAAGTTCTTTTTCCCGCCTTGACTAAGTTAAAGTATAATTCCGCCATATTGACAACCTCCTTATTCTTTCCCCTGCATTGACAACAATTCCTCATAAATGGTAGCTTGCACTTCCATTTGTGTTAAGGTTGTTTCTTGCCGTTCTTCGTACTGGTCTGCCATAGCCTCCATGATTGTTAGTACGCTTTCTTCTATGCGGTCTCCTTGTGTTGGTTTTGGTTCTGGCATGGGTTCGGGTTCGGGCGGCGTGTATTCCGAAAATGCTCCTGTTTCGGGGTCATAAATCATGCCAAGCGTAACCGTATCGTCGCAGGGAATGGCAGTCACAGGATTGCCCGATGGGTCAGGTGGATAGTAGGGTTCTGTTTCCCTGTCTTTCAGAACGTCAATCACTCTGTTTTGTAAAATCATTGCATAGTTTTTCATTTTTCCACCTCCTTACCATTCGATAATAACAATACCATCTCCGCCTTTGCCTCCCTTACCATATCTCTCGGGGTATAAACCATAACCACCGCCGCCACCACCAGCTCCGATACCGCCATCACCTCCGTCATTTGTATAATCACCATAAGAAGCTCCTTGCCCGCCATTATCATATCCAGCACCGCCGCCGCCGCCACCTTTATTACCACCTGATTTTCCACCATACGCCATAAAGTTATCTTGTCCATTTGCCCCCCCAGGGCCTCCGACTGTACCTTTATAAGTATTGGGGACTGTGCCGTTGCCAGAAATGCCCCCAGCTACTGTAACTAGTGAGCCAATGACAGTTGAACCGCCAGCCACAGCATCAGTGCCACCAACTCCAATTTTTATAGATATAGCGGTACCTGGCGTAACAGAATATGCTTTTTTAATAATTCTTTCTCCTCCTCCGCCGCCAGCAGCACCATGTCCACCGCCGCCACCACCAAAAGCAGTAACCAAAATCTTCGTCACGCCAGCCGGAACGGTAAACGTGCCATCTGATGTAAAGGTCTGCGTGCCATGTGCTTCTAACAATTTCTTTAATGTAGAAATCACCCACGCTCCAACTTCCCAACTCATGCTGTAACACCTCCGATTTTTATCGTCGAACCGCTTGTATCAATAGTTGTATTTTTCTGCATAACAAGTCCTGTGTTTCCCGTATATTTCAATACAACATTAGTTAATGTGTCAGAAGTAGCAGTAATTGTAATTACTGTTTTTCCACCATCTTTATGATTTATTGTGACTGTTATAACATTTCCGCTTTCTGAAATGTTTATATCTTCTGTGGAAAACCCCTGTAAATTCATAAATGCTGCCCTATTTAATGGCGTACCTACAACTGTAGGTTCATCAGCCATTTCGACTGTTACATACTCGCTTGTCCCATCCTCGTAGGTGATTTTTCTTCTCCCAGGATTCAATGGTACTCTGTCAATAAAATCCTTCATAAACAACCACCCCCTTATAAATCCGCAGAATTTGCGTATAACGTCTTTCCATCCGCCGTAGTAATCGTAGACTGCACGGGGTTTGCCCGCATTGTCGGCACACAGTTATACATCCCACCCGTCGGTCTGGCTGCGCTTGTGTTGTATACATGGAAATACCGTTGACATTTCGCCAACTCCTCCGCATAGTTCGGAATCTCATTCAGCACCCATTGCCCGTTTTCTTGGTGGGCGAGTGTTTGTGTACTGCCAAGTTCCAGCTTTGCCGCAATCAGTTTTACAGAATCCGTCCCCTTACCTGCGAACCCAAAAGTCAGCCTGTTAATTTTATCTGATGTTGCAGTTACAGAAAGAAGTCCATCTGATTCGTATGTAGCATTGACGTTAATATCTCCCGTTGCCTTGTTTCCGATTATCGCTCTTAAAACATCCGTCCCCTTATGCTCTTTAAACAAAACAGAAAGCGTGTATGTCCCATTTGGCAATGTATTTTCTAAATGCTGGTCTATATTCCATGAGCCGTCCATAACGATACCATCATCTTTGATTTTTAAATTCGTGTCGTACTGCCCCCACCATCTATCAATCGTATAATTAGCATTGCCAGGATACTCTGTTTTTCCCCTTTGATTCACAGGATTCCCGAAATACCAGTTATCCAACAAATTTTTGTTCACTGCATATATTTTTTTGATATTTTCATTTACCTGATTTATTTGTTCCTTTTGCTCTAATATTTGTTCATCTTGATTCACTATTCCATCCTCAATATGATTGAGCCTTTCTGCCGTTAAAACTTCTCCGTTCTGAAAATACTGCTTTTGATAAGCCATGCAATCACTCCTTATTCATATCCAATCAACATATTTCCAAGAGTGCCACTGCCGATTTTAGAAGGAAAATTTGGAACTTTTTCATATGGCAGGCAATCAATCGTATCCATTCCGCAGGTATGAATGCCGCATATCGGATACGAACCAACCATATTTTCTGTCATTGTCTTTCCGACTGCGGCAACCCGTTCCCAATCATTTACCTCCTGCCAGTTCAGATATAGGCTCTCGGGGAACACAGGCAATCCCAATCCAACTAAAAACAACTGCACCAGAGCGGTATAATTTTCCCGAATACGGTTGATTTCAGAAAGCCAAGGGATATTGATTTCCTGCCAGTCTGTATAAGTTGTTCCATTGAAACTCTCCTTATAGTTTCTGTAGGCGTGAGGGATATAGTAACCGTCTTTTTCAAGACACTGCATCAGTTCCTTATGGTTGCTCTCGATACGGTTCAAGTCCTGATAGTTCAGTGCGCCCTTATTGTTTTCCTCGTTCGCCTGAGCCGCTCTCGCCGTAACGGTGTCGGATACAGTTCGGTTAAAAATCGGTGTTATCCAAGCCATTAACTACCACCCCCAATGATATATTGGCACTCGCCCTTAATCGCGCCGTTGTAGGTCAATTTCTGCTGAACCATAGTAACAGGCGTTTCATTCGCGAAGTTGCTTGTGAAGTTGACAGAATCTCCAACGTCCAGTTCTGGATATCCTCTGTCTGGCGCACTGTAAGTGTTGCGCCGCAGAGTAACCGCTGCTACCCAGTTTGCGTATGCGATAGCGTCCGTCTGGTTGTCAATGAGCGTATTGCTAACGCCGCTCAAATCCTCGCCTACGTCACTGTATTTCTTCCTGTACTCGATTTTATTCTCCGTAAGGCTATTCCCATTGATAGTGACTGTCCCCGTCCCCTTGAGCGTTACAACGGTCTTGTAGGCGTAGAATTTCGCCGTACCGACCATCGTTAAGCCGCTGCTCAATACAATCTGTTGGTTCGTGTACGCCGAATGAGTGAATGTGTATTCATGCGCCACGTTGGACGATACCTCAGCCGCATTGACCGCCGCCGTTACCTCCGAGTTAACCTTGACGGAGTTATACTCCACAGACAGGTTGCGAAGGGGAGGTATCTTCGTTGTTGTCGGCGTATCCGTCATTTTGTCAAAGTTGATATCAAATCCTGTCGCGCTGTCATTCTCGCGCAAAATCTGAATATAACCGCCGCGGCTATGATTCATGATACAACGCCCTGCATTAGCTATCAGCTGCAAACACTCGTTCACTTTGGAGGATGGAAGGGGATTGTGCGTGTAGATTGTTTTCAACGCATTATCCAGTTCGATTGTATTCTCAAATCCCGCAAATTTCATAACATCTGTCGCAAGGTCGAACAGACTTCTTCCTGCCGCCGAATACACACCCTCGTCATAGGTCATTGTCAAATGGTCTGCCAGACCTACGCACTTTATGCTGACCTCTGCCACAATTCCAGATTTCGATACATCAAAATCGCCTGTAGAATAAGACAAGCCCCAAGGTATCCACTCGATAGAGCCGTCCGACAATTCATAGCCGTACTGATAATTGACAGGCTGTCTGCTTTCCAGATACTCCCATAAGCCAGATGGGTTTTCGGGGTCATATCTTCTTTGCGTATCAATCAGCGTAAATTCAAATTCCTGTTTTGGAATCTTGGACGAAAGCAAGTCAATCTCCTTTGTAGAAGAACAACTTGCAATATCATCCGAGCCTAATCGGCTAACCAGACCGTACACCAAGGAAAGCAATCTCGCCCTGCGGTGCGGTATATTTGAGTTCAGCCAATAGAAGGACAGTTCATTGCATAACGGAATTTGGTCTGCCATTTCCCAATATGTAGTATCAGGCGAGTAGGTTTTATCGAACACAGATACAGAATCTTTCTTTGCCAGAATCCGAAAACTGTTCGGGTAATCACCCATACTGTCATCAAACTGGAAGGTCAAACCGGGAAACTGCACATAATCGCCGAATGAAATTTTCACAAGCGGCTTTGTAGTGTATGCCCCTGCATCACCGCTGATTGTCAATCCTGCATATCCCTGATAGATGGGGTTGCTCTCCGGCGGCAGAGGGTTCTTTCCGTCCAGAATAAATCTGTTTCGCTCCAGCGTCTGATAGGTGGATGGGGCGGTTGTGCCGACATCCACGCTGTCAACATCGCTGTACGGCAAATGTCCGTTATCTGTTGGTGTACTCAAGCCGGGTGCGTCTGGGTCTGTCACGCCAAATACAATTCTCACATAAGAAGGATTGCGGAGCGTTTGCTCTGTTTCCTCTTCCCATTTTGCTGTTACTGGATACATAAAACCACCGCCTTACTTCCCTGTATCTATAAGCGAGGCTTTCAGACCTGTAAACATTTTCGGTGTGCCATTCTCGGACACCCAATATGTAGAAACGGAATAATCTCCCCAATACATTTCCCTTGTGATGAATTTCCCTTCCTTCGGGTCATAATAGGTCACTTCGCCTATGAAAGTTTCGACCAGCTGCAAAATCTTCTGCAATTCCTTTGGATAAATAACCTTCCACTCCAATGTCAATTTCACTTGGCGGCGGTTTATCTTTTGAGCTACCACAACGCCATTTGCATTTCTGCCGCTGTCAACCAACTGTTGACCTTCGTATTCTTGCACAGACGGGCAGGTAATTTCTGTGCCGTTATATTTGATTACTGCCACAAAAACCACCTACCTTTGAAATGCACCAAGACCAAAGTTTATCCCTCGTCTTGCGGATACTCTTTGCTGATTGTTATAAATAACGTCTCCATCCAGTTCAATCTTCTGGTTTAGTTCGATTGGCTGACTGCTACCGTTCGCCATTGCCTGTGACATAGCTGTCAGAACAGCATTGAAAATCGCACGTTCTATCTGGTCATTATTGGCAACAGCCGTCTTGCCGCCGATATTCCCGACCATTTCCGCGCCTGCTTCTCTTGCAAGGAACAGTTCGCCCGACCGAGGGAAACCGCCATTTGCAAACATTTCTATATTGAAACGCTGTGCCTGTTGCATAGTGTAGCCGCCAACATGGCTGTATTTCTTGCCCGTCAATTCTGCCAGTGAGTTTGCATCAGAAACCATCTGGTTCAGCATCCTTGTGACCTCATTAGAAACCTGTTGCAAGGTCTGTCTTATGGCATCAAACGTGTTGTAAATGCCGTCATAGGTTTTGTTGAGGTATTCGCTCATGCTTGTCTTGAACGTGTTCCCGAAAGTCAATGACAGTGCGTTTATCTGCGCGTAGAAGTTCCGCATTTCAGACACGATGGCATCTTTCGTTTCGCTGAATTTTGCACGAGCAATGTCCCACACTTCATTCCACTGTGAAATGTCTGGTGCTTCAACCGAAACAACAGGGGCAAGACTGCCACTTCCGCCAGATACTTTATCTACTATTTCATCAATAACACTGCCTGCACCCTTGACGGATTCTTTCATACCATCAACGATACCTGCACCCAGATAAGCCCCGACCTCTCTTTTGAACAGTTTGGAAGGGGAATGGATTTCTGCCGCGCTCTTTGTGCCGCTGAGGATTCCGCTTACAACTTCTTTCACGCCAGAAGGCACAACGGACAGCAAACCCTTCTTAATGCCCTCCCACATCCATTTACCGATTTCTTTAATCTTCCGACCCATGGATGTTACGGCATTGTATACGCCCTGTGGTATTCCTTTAAACAGGTCGATAATCATTTTGATTTTTTCTGGTATTGAAGATGAAATCCAAGTTGAGATATCATTTCCCCATGTAGGGAAGATGGAGGATATTAAAGTTGAAATTGCAGTGCCAATTTTAGATGGCAATTCAGAGAACCAACCAACAATATCACTTATAATCTGCGGTATTGTTTCCGTGAAGAAATTCTTAATTGCAGTCCATTTTTCAGAAATGGTTGTTTTGACAGCTTCCCACAATTCAGCGGTTGCCGTCTTTAATTCGTTCCACTTTTCTGGATAGTAACTTACAATTTCATCCCATGTTGTTTTGAAGAAATTTTTAATAGCGTCCCATGCTTTGACTACTGTTTCCTTAATGCCATCCCACAACTTTGCAAGAAACTCTTTTATCTCATCCCAATGCTTTATAGTCATAAAAACGGCGAATATAGCCGCCCCTATGGCAAGTGTCCAAGGACTTAATATAAATCCTGCAATCTTCGGTCCAAGACTGGCGATAGCAGTTCCTATGCCAGTAACAATCTCCGAACCCGCTATCTGTGCCGCGATTGCTTTGGCTATTGCAGCACCAAGACCAGTGAACTTCAACAACGCAATAGCGGCTATGATGGTTGATTCTATCGGCGCAACATCGACAAAGCCATTCCACGCTTCAAGCGCAGATGATATAGCTTCAAATATCAGTGTTCCGATATTGGACAGAATAGTGACAAAATCAATTTCCTTTATGAATGCTCCGATTTTTTCCCCTATCATCTTCCAATCGGTATTTTGTACGGCTTTTATCAACGTGGTTAAAATACCGTTTATCCATTTATTAGCCGTATCTGCGGCAAGGACAAAATCAAAAGAGGAGAAAAACGTGTTGATTCCAGTTGCTATTGATAGCCCGAAATTAGACCAATCAAATTTAGTGCCAAACGAATCAAGGAAATGCAATGCAGTATTCAAAGCTCCTGCTATTGTTGCTCCTAAAGCAGAAAAAGTGTCTGGCGATATTAAGCCGTTTAAAAAACTTGCCAACCCAGTTCCGAATTTGTCCGCCTTTTTATATATTGCTTCCCAGTCAATGCTACCGAGTGCATCTTGTATCTTCTGACCTAAATCAGCACCAAGGCTATAAAAATCTCCTGTTTTAAACGCTTCTTTTATTCTGTCAGCAAGACCTTTTATCTTGGAATCAATCTCGACAGTTTCAAACATATCGGCAGGGAGAAGATCTCCTGCACCACCACCTGCGCCGCCA
>OIYG01000275.1_pt1 | contig 55165 bp, 40 predicted proteins | sample 1587861 | NCBI WGS metagenome assembly OIYG01 (sample SAMN03283272) | human gut metagenome | biome: human-associated habitat; material: feces | host: Homo sapiens | place: Peru | collected 2012
TTGACGGCCCCATCCCCTTTCTTCGCTTTTGTTTTTTCCGGCATGATTCTTTCCGCCGAAATCAAATGGTAATTATGCCTTCCGCGCACATTGCATTGAACAGTGCATGACTCTTGAAATAGATTTAATTCCCAGATGAACTTTTGTCCATCGATGGAGAAGATTCTCGGCACAAATCTATCCAGAAATTCCCGGCTGATTTCACCGTTTGGAAACGGCTCTTGCCAGCTAAGTGCTTCCTCTATCTTTTCAATATTAACAGCTCTGTTTTTTGGTTCTCGCCGGTATTCTTCCAAAATGTCCTGCCGGTGATCCTGCCAAACGGTTTTGTAGATTTCCCTTGCCATCAGTTCGAGCTTCCATGCTTGCACATTGGGAGCGCTGCATTTGGGCGGTTCGCTCCTCAGCGACCGCTGATAACAGATATATCGGATAATGCCTTTCTCCGCACGGAATGCCCGCATTCTGGCTCCGCAGCCGCAAAACAGGCGGCAAGCCCATTTGTCGGTGTGCTCGCTCTTTCCATACAAGTAAGCCTGCGTTATATTGCCGTCTTTGTACGACTGCCATGTATGTCTGCGGCGCTGGCATCTATCCCATAGTTCCTCTGAAACGATTGGCTCAAAACTGCCTTTTACCAGAATGTAATCCTGTTCGCTGTTCTTGATACTTTTATGGCTGAGAAAATCATCAATATGCGATTTGTTGTATGTCAAATACCCTTTATAAATCGTATTCTTGGTGATTGAGAGGACCTGACGCGCGCTCCATTTTGGCATTCCGGATTTATTCGGTGCGCCTTCTTGCGTTAGTGTCTGGGCTATCTCGGTGCCATTTATGCCATCAGCATACCAAGCAAAAATTTTTCTGACAGTCTCTGCCTGACTTTCCTGCACCACAAGCGTATGAGCCTTTTTATCACGCTTATATCCAAACGGTGTCGGTCCCGCAACATAGGTACCCTTTTTCTGTGATGTCTGAATGCCCGCCTTGGTGCGTTCACTCATTTTACGGCTTTCATCTTGTGCAAGACTTGCCATAATGGTCAGGCGAACCTCTCCATCTCCACGCATCGTCCAGATGTCATCATTGACGAAGTATACTTCAACGCCGTATTGCTTCAGCTCACGGGTCGTCAACAAAGTATCCACTGTGTTTCGGGCAAAGCGGGAAACCTCGCGGGTCACAATCAGATCAAACTTCCTTTTCCGGGCATCTCGCAGCATCTTCATAAAGGAAGGTCGGGTTTTCATGCCGGTTCCTGAGATTCCTTCATCGGCGTATTGCCCAACCACCGTCCAATTTGGATGATGTTCTGCAAGCTCCAGATACCAGTTCATTTGATTTTTCAGTGCTGATATTTGCGCCTCAAGTTCCGTGGACACGCGCCCATAGAACACGACTCTGCGCGGGCAGTTTTGCTGGTCTGCTTTATCATATTGCATCGGTTTTCCCTCCTTCCCCATTAGTATAATACTGCATTCAGTATTTTCAAAATGTACAAGTCAATGACTCAATCATGGTATAGAAAAGCCGTGGAAGAAGGTTCCTTCCACGGCATGATCTTTATACTACTTTTTCAATAAGGCACTGATGTTTCTTCGTTTTCTTGTCATAGTTGATAGCTACCAAGAGAAGATTTCCTGTATAGCCGCGCAGCGAATCCGGATATTTCTTTTCCTTAATCTGCTGCATCGCAGTCTCCGCCGTTTGGTTCCACTTCAATTCCACAACAAGCGCCGGATAGTCATTTCGGTACTCTGGTTTGGGAACAAAAACGAAATCTGCGAAGCCCCTTCCTGTGGGCAGTTCCCGAACCGGCTTAAAGTAATATTGCATAGCACTCAGGTATGCAATCGCCAAGACACTACTCAGGGAATTTTCGTTGTTATACTGGATGGCAGAAACATAGTCATCATGGATTTTCTCAACCTGAGTGGCTACTGCATCGCCCTCCATATCCAATGTTGCATCCAGCAATTTTTCAGACTCCTGCTGGAACAGCAACATCTCATTCCAATGCTTGCTTTCCACCGCAAGTGTCAATTCCTGCCGGATTTCCTCATTCGGAACGAACGCTGTTTTTCGGTTCTGGTCATATCCCAAGTAGCCAAGATGGATCATATATGTCAAAACATCATCTTTGCTTTGGATATTAACGGTATCGTTCTTGAAGGTTGCCGTGTTTACTTTAACTTCCCCACCGGAAAGCATTTCAATGATTTCCGTTTTCAGCCCATCATAATTCATATTGATAAGCGGAACGATTGCTTCATAGGAAGCCGTTTCTGACCAATAGCTCTTAAATTCTCCCTTCAACATAACGCTGACAACGGCTCTGGGATTGTAAACTTGGTAATCACGCAGCAAGTAGCCATCGTACCACTTTTTCACCTTGTCAAAGTCCTTGTGGTACTCCTCACAAAGATTCTCAACTTCTTCTTCCGTAAAGCCAATGAAAGGTGCCAAGGTACTGGCACTAACCATGGTAAACTCATCGAAGTTATTCAGGTCCGACTGCGTTTTTTCCTTTTTGATGGGCAGAATGCCAGTGATGTATGCAAGCTTGATGTATTTTGTCGGTTCTGTACCCTTAAACAGTCCTCTCAGGAAATAGATATACTCTTCTTGAATCGACTTATTCGTTGATTCATCTCGAATCAGAATATCCCATTCATCAATAATCACAATAAATTTCTGACCGGTAGAATTTCTGATACGCGACAAAGCCTCTGCTAAAGTCAGCACTTCATCGGGAAGGATTTCTGGGTAGTACTCTTTTAGTTCCTCCAGAACTGACTGCGTGATATAGGATACGATACTTTTGACATCTGCACAACTGGACAAAAACCATTGTACATCAATATGAATCACATCATACTTGTTGAGATGCTTTTTGAAGTCGCTGCTCTTGCCGATTGTAAGCCCATCGAACATCTTTTCTGAATCGCAGCCTTTGCTGTAATAGGCTGCCAACATATTAGCCGCATAGGACTTGCCAAACCTCCGGGGGCGGCTATTGCAGATGTATGCTTCTGGTGTGTCAAGAACGCTGTTGGTGTATTCCAGCAGACCCGTTTTATCCACATAAATTTTTGAATTCAGCGCGACTTGAAACGCACTATTATCTGGATTCACGAATCGTCCCATAGCCCTCAAGTCTCCCTCAAAAAGTTCTCTGTGATAGCTTTTACATTAGCCTTCATCCGTATGCTTTACTTCCTGCTCCAGCATAAGGAAGCGGTCAAAATCGCTCTCATACAGGCGATCCTGTATCAACCGATATTTTTCATACTCGGTCTCGGCGTGAAGCTTTGCCTGCTCTGTGCTGATTTTTCCGGGGCCGGTCAGTAGCTTTTCGCCGTTAAATTCCAAAAATCCGTCCAGACGTCTGGACCAGTCTTCCATGCTCATGGGAATCTTTCGCCGCGCCTGAAATTCTGCATAGTCCAGATACATTGTCACGATGCGTTCCAGATAGTCCATTTCCTCTTGGCTCAAATAGTTCTTGGCGACCGTCACATCCGCTTTTAGGATTTTGCCGTCGGGGGCATTTTCCCAAGTAGTCAGCCCCATGTGCTCTTTGGTGGCATCGGCGCGCTCGTAGATCAACTCGGCAGCTGTGTGGCGGTGGACAGCAAAGTGCATTTTATTCTGTACCGTCTGGAAAAATTGCCGCGTTGTCTGGGCATCCTTGTCATAGTCAAATGCGGTTGCATACAGGTCAGTGACTTTCTGATAGAATTTGCGCTCCGACAGGCGGATTTCCCGAATCTGTTGCAGCTGGCGCTCGAAGTACTCGTCCGTGAACATATGGCCTTTTTTCAGGCGCTCCGTGTCCATCGTCCAGCCTTGGATCGTGTAGTCTTTCACAATCTGCCCAGCCCACTTGCGGAACTGCACAGCACGTTGGTTGTTCACCTTGAAGCCAACGGCAATGATAAGCTGTAAATTGTAGTGGGTGACTTCTCGGTTAACCTGCCGGGCGCCCTCCGTTTGAACTATTCGGAATTTCCGAATAGTTGTCGCCTCGGTCAGCTCTCCATCCGCATAAATGGTTTTGATATGCTCATTGATGGTTGGCAGGCTGACATCATACAGCGATGCCATCATCTTCTGTGTCAGCCAAATATTCTCGTCCTCATACCGCATTTCATAGCTGGCGCTGCTCTCGCCGGTAGCGGCTACAAAAGTCAGGTATTCGGCGGCAGAACTATGAATCATTTGCTTGGCTTTTTCTTTTTTAGTCATATTATGCCCACCACCTGCTGTGTTTTCTTATAATCCCTAATAGTATAATTATATAGTACCATTTATCGATACAAATAGCAAATTCAAAGTCATTCCATAACGACACAAAAATGCCGTGGAAGATGTTCCTCCACGGCACGATCTGTCGTTATAGCTGTGCGTTTCTCTCCCTCTGCAAATTCCAGACAGGCAACCCTTCCCGGCGCTTTGCCTCGCATCACCTTGCAGCTATGCGATATGTTTTCTCGCATCTTGGCACGCTCGCGGAATCCGGTCATGGCGCTGCTTCCCCAATGCGGTACAGCAGAGGACGCTATTCACTTTTTCGGAGGTTTGGAACCTCCTAATACATAAGAGAACAGCGAATCGGATTTTTTCCACAACTTTTTCAATTTTCTTTTTTTACCAGAAATATATCCACACGCATATCTTTCCACAAACCGGGGTGGATCTTAATCCCACGCACTTTCTGATACTCATAGGCTGTCACAAAGTCAACCGCAAAACTCAAAAGTGGCATCTTTTCATCCAGCACACTCACCTGATTTTCTTTACAGCTTTCAAGCCATTCCAAAAGCTTGCGTTTTCTTTTGGTGCGATTCATGTTCAAAAAGAAATCCTGTGGACGACATATTGTCGCGCAATCGGGTCCAGCACTTTCTTTATCCTGCTTGCCGATTTGCTCTTGCTCAATATCATAGGGAACGCCACTTTTATAGGTAACCATCGCTATCGGCTGCCTTTCCGATTGGATAGGCATGATCTGCTGCACATTCATCAACTGCAACATCCAAATGTAGCGGTTATTGCTTTTTACAATCCGGTTGGCATACCTGTCCAGAAAGCCCGGCTCTATTTTACCATCCGGAAAAGAGGCATCATCGCTGAGTGCAGCCTCGATGCTGTGCATATCTAACCTTGCTTTAGGACGCTGTTCCTGTATGGAACTTTGCAGTAAGCCTTCGACATTTATAATCTCATTGTTGATTTCCGTACTTCTGCTTAAGAAATCATCCATAGTTATGCTTCGGCTTGCCCGCTGGCTGACAAGATCGTCCAATTCCTCATTCAGCGCAGAGAGCTTGTTCTCCAGCTGGTTTCCATCATTCGGTGTACCGGTAGTGTTCAGATGTGCATCCAACATCCGCAAAAGACCCAGTATATCCTCGGCATTTTCTTTCCAAACTGTACGGAACACTTCTCTTGCCATCAATTCCAGTTTCCATTCTGATGCATATGGTGCAGGGCAAGGAACACCGTTCAGCGCTCTGTCGGCATCTTTCTTTTTGAACATTTTCGACCGTGCGCAGATAAGCCGCATATTTTTTCCACCATTGGCTGTTTTATCATAGCCTTCGATTTGAAATCGCTTTCCACAATCACAAAACAGTATTTTAGTCCACTTATTCTGCGGAAAGGATACACCAAACTTATGGGCGCGACCATCTTTTCCTTTTACAAATTCGGCCCGCTTGCTACGGATCTGATTGCAGGTTTCCCATAGCTCCTCTGAGACGATTGGCTCAAAGTTTCCCTTTACAAGAACAAAGTCCTCCTCGCTGTGATTGATACGGTTATGGCTGAGGAAGTCATCAATATGGGATTTATTATAGGTCATATAGCCCTTGTAAGTGGGCTTGCGGAGTACCCGTGACACTTTGCTGGCCGTCCAGCTCAGGCCACCGCCGCCATCCTTGCGGTTTTCTTCTATAAGCATTTTCGCAACGGTCGTTTCTCCGTGCCCCTCGGCGTACAGATTAAAGATTCTGCGCACGGTTTCTGCCTGTTCCTCGTTGATTACGTAGGTTCCGTCCACGCGGTCATAACCGATAATATTGCCGCTGCCATAGAGTACACCTTTCTCACGGCTCATCTTCTGTCCAGCTTTTACGCGCTCACTGGTCTTGCGGCTTTCATCTTGGGCAATGCTCGCCATAATGGTCAAGCGAACTTCTCCATCGCCGTCCATTGTCCAAATGCCATCATTTACAAAATAGACTTCCACGCCGTATTGCTTCAGTTCGCGTGTGGCATTCAGTGCATCCACCGTGTTGCGCGCAAACCGCGACAATTCACGAGTGACAATCAAGTCAAAGCGGTGTTCCTTTGCGTGCTCTATCATCCGCATAAATGATGGACGTTTCTTCATTTGGGTACCGGTTATGCCTTCGTCTATGTACTGCGCTACAACGGTCCAGTTAGGATTGCGCAATGCAAGGTCTGTATACCATTCCATCTGATTTCCCAGCGCAGATAGCTGTTCCTCATGTTCTGTTGAAACACGGCCATAAAACACCACCCTGCGCGGTCGATTCTTGTAATTTCCAATATAGTCTGTCATTTCGAACGCCTCCTTGTTCTTTCATTGTACAAGGGGCAAATTCATAAAGGAAATGTGCAAATGCTGGTATACTTGCCACCCTTGCATGAGCGTTACTGCTCTATACTATAAGAGTACGTTCTTTTGATTTTTTTCCGCCATCCTATTTACCAGTGCACATAATATATTGTATTTGTTAGTTTTGGCAGCCCGAAATTTTGAGCCAGTTTCAAAAGTTTTGCGGTTTATATCCGCAAAAGCGGTTGACTTTGTCTTTTCTTTGCGGTAATCTATATGTAAATGGAGGTGAATCCGATGATTGACAGACCTTTATATGTGAATCAAATCATGGCATATACGGATACCCCGTTTGTAAAAATTCTGACCGGAGTACGCCGCTGCGGAAAATCCACGATTCTGAAAATGATCATGGAAAAACTGAAAGCCGAACGAAATATCCCCGCAGAGCGTATCGTAAACTGCCGTTATGACTCTATGGAATATGAGGATATGACGGCAAAGCAGATGTACGCGCAGTTGAAAGCACAGCTCTCAGCGGACGGCAGAACCTATCTTTTCCTTGACGAAGTGCAGGAAATCAAAGGTTGGGAAAAGGTCGTCAATTCTTTGGCATCTGATTTTGATGTTGATCTATATGTTACCGGCTCCAATTCCCGCATGATGTCCTCGGAAATTTCCACCTATCTCACCGGTCGTTATGTTTCTTTCCGTATTTACACACTGTCTTTCAGCGAGTATCTGACTTTTAAGCAGCAATACGCCGCCTTAGTTTCCCCCAAAGCCGAACTCGCCAGCTATGTCCGCTTAGGCGGCTTCCCGGCCACTCATTTACAGGCATACTCGCAAGATGAAGTATACACCATCGTCCGTGATATTTACAATTCTACGATTTTTTCGGATATTGTAAAACGAAATCAGGTCAAAAAAATCGACCAGTTGGAGCGCGTCGTCAAATACACCTTCCAGAATGTTGGCAACACCTTCTCCGCAAAGTCGATTGCCGACTATCTGAAATCCGAGCACCGCGCCATCGACAATGAAACCGTTTACAGCTATCTGGAAAAATTGGAGAAAGCGTATCTGTTGCACCGCTGCTCCCGCTATGATCTGCGTGGTCGGGAAATTCTGAAAACGCAGGAAAAGTTCTACCTTGCGGACGTAGCCTTGAGGTACAGCGTTCTCGGCTATAACACAGACAGCGTTGCAGCCAGCCTTGAAAATATTGTATTTCTGGAACTTTGCCGCCGAGGGTACACCGTCAACATCGGCAAAACGCCGGATGGCGAGATTGATTTTGTTGCCGCGCGGCAAAATGAAAAGCTGTATGTGCAGGTCACGCAGCAAATCAATTCTGAAAAAACAGAAAAGCGCGAGTACGAACGCCTGTTGGAGATTCACGACAATTACCCAAAATACGTTCTCACCACCGATGAATTTGCAGGTGGCAACTATGAGGGCATCAAAACTATGCACATTGCAGATTTTTTGCTGAGTGCGGAATACTAATTCGATTTTCAACTTAAAAAGACAAAACCGCTGAATGCAATTTTAATGAAATTACATTCAGCGGTTTTGTTTTCGGCTTCAAGTTAGTGCATCCAGATATTATTTTCCAAATCTTTCAATCGTGCTATGAAATCGTTTATTTGTGCTTGGGTATTATTGCCATCAGGAAAACTCAGCAAATACCCTTCTCTGGCCTCATGAAAACCAATAATGCCATATAAGCCTGCCATTTGAGACACCTTCACCAACGTGTGATAGTCATAGTCGTTCGCACTGATATAAAGATTCATCGCCAGACCTCTTTCATATTACTCGTCTTATTGTATCTCGCATCTGGCTCCGCGTCAACTCCAGCGGCGCAAGCGTCATAATAAGGGCAAGTAATACAACAGAATCGACAACACTTTTCCAGATTATTGAACTGTGAAATAGTATGTTCTATGTGTATTGCGGTGTAATGAAACGAACTGTGTGTATCGTACCGAGAACATTCTTAATTAATACTATAATAATACCGCAAAAATTCTAAATGTATGGTTTTACCCTTTCTGTGTAGTAAAAGCTATGTTATAATATTTGTATGTCTAAATTGTCTAAGAAATAATCAAAAGAGGCTTTATTTTTGAGTTTTCATTCGTCAGAAGGCTCGTGCTTTAGCAGACATCCGTATTAGCAATAAGGTTTATAGCGAAATCTAGTTCAAAGTAAAATGAATTATTATATATCACGGATATAATCACAGAAAACTATCCAGTGCAAGGAGGTGCTAAAAGTGTTATTTTATCCCAAAATGGCAGACAATCTGAATCTTGAATGGACAACAGATTGTTCAAATATACTTGTAAAAAATGCTCAAACTGGCTCTCTCGTAGCAAAACTCTCTATCAAAGAGGTCGAATTCTTGAACCAACTGGATGGCGAAACAGATCCAGATGATATAATTTCTATCGCCCACAGCGAACGATTTAAAATGCTTTCGAAGTTTGCCACAAAAGGATTGCTTGTTTGCTCAAAAACACCGGAGCTATCTGTTGGAGGGCTCGGCACCATACTGTTTACACTTCCAACTCCAGCATTCGAAAGACCGCGAACCAATATTGTTCTTTGCCTATATTATCTTTGTATCAGATATCTTTGGCTTCCTTTATTCGTTGCTTGTGGAACAATCATTCTTATCAATTCAGATTTCTTATTACTTGCAGACGATATTATTTCAACATTTGCAGATATCGGCATTATTTGCATTTCTGTGATACTGCATGAACTCGGACATACAGCAGCAGCTCATTATTACGGCGTTCCAACGGAAGCGGTGGGAATAGGTCTTAAGCACTTTCTCCCTTGTGCATTTATTTCATGTGACCTATTGCCTTTTACAACAAAAAACGTGAAGCGCCAAATTGCGATTGCCGGGCCGACAACAAACATCATGTTTGCCTGCTTGTTTTTTTTGGGGTGTATACTAATCAAAAGCAATTATATGTATTGGGCCGCTCTTTACAATGTAATAATAGCTATAGTAAACCTTATTCCATTTTCGAACCTAGATGGCGCGATATTCTTGAATACATTCCCATCAAAGGGCACTGGCCTTCTATCGCTTCGTAACATAGAGCCAATAACATTAGGAGGGTGCGCAATAGCAGGGCTTATCACTATTTTGTCTATGAAGGTTTTCCCCTTATGGTTAGAATTTATCCTCACTGAATTTCTTGCATTTGTTGTTGCAATAATTGTAACATCAAATTCGGTGGCAAACTTTTTCATTTGGGGATGTGTATGTGCTTTTCCTGTTGGATATAGTTTGATTGAGTTACTATGTACAATAGATTTGACGGCTCATTACAGAATAATTTTTGTCATAGTTTTTTCGATACTTGTTGCCACCGCATTTACCACTGCGGTTCTGGCAATCATTGATAGCCTTACAAATATATAAAGAAACCGGCTGAGAACTCAGCCGGTTTCTTTTATCTCTAAGGGACAGAAGATTGAAATGATTTGCCCTTCCTTATCGTGTTGATTCGTTCCGCAAGGCATGACTAAAGGCTGAAAAGTTCTTGTCTTCTTCTGAGACGCAATTAAATGCAAATATGATACTTTCAAACAAGCGTATCTTCAAAAGTAAGCATTCGTTGAATTGCTTCACTATCCATTGAAATCATTGTTCATTTCCTCCTGTCAAACTATTTTATTGTACAAAGCCATTATGGTCTTTGCCTAAATAATAGTGCTTTGGATTTTCTTCAATAGCTAATTTATAGAAGTAGCGAATATCGTGTAATTCTTCCTTTATATAGTAGAACCACCACAATGCACAAATTGCTTAAATTGCATTGAGGTGATTTTTTCCGTTGCTGTTTTTAATTCAGCTCTACGGTTAAGATAAATAGCATTAATATATTCATGTAGGGCATAATCAAATGTGTATGTTGACTCATTATCTTTCAAGATTCGTGACTGAATTACAGCTTTTTGATAATCAATAATTTCCTGTAAAATATTCGACTGGAATTCCGCAAATATGACTGGAATGCTATCTAACACTTCAGCATAGTGATGTACAAAGACTTTTTTTATTGCGGCCTCAAAGGAACAGTTTCGAACATTCTCATTTGGCACTGAAATTTCCCAAGAGAAATCTTGCATCCCAATTCTATGTAACTGACTTATAATGCTCACAAGCAAAGCATGAAGGGGCGAATTAGCATGATTCAAATGGTGCTCTAAAACGCGTAAATAGAATATGTTGTACGGAAGACCACTGCTATGAAAAAGATGCATTGCAACACAATCCATGAGCATTCCACAATGAAGTGCTTTTACTGCACACCCATACAAGTGCGATTTACACCACTCCTCAAAAGACATCGTACTTGTCTCGACAACCAAATTTGATTTTTCTTGAACGATCTCACTGCCGATTACATCGAACCTTCTAAATGGAACGGATTTTGTTTTGATGTCATAAAGGCTTATTTTATCCGGTTGGCCGAGATCGCTATTTCGGAGAAGTTCAAAATTATAGATGTTAATGGAATGATGCTGGCCGTTTTCCATTAACAACCCTAACCCCTTTGTAAAGGATTCAAATGTTTCATAAGGGAGTCCCAAAATAATCTCAGAATATGTTTTTATTCCAGCAGCATTATATTTTTCCATTAGAGCACGAAATCTATCCAAACCCATATTGGTTCGTCCGATTGCCTTTAGCGTAGCAGGATTAAGACTTTGAAAAGACAATGTTGCACCTTGGAGCATATTAGCCACATTAAACTTTCGTGTAATCTCAAACACTCGATTATCACTGCTTTTACTGAACGAAACAAAATAATGCTTCGGAAATCCATACTTTTCTTTCGTTTTCACCAGTTTATCCGCATAATCCATATCCTGTGGAAACATTCCGAAATTTGAGTCAGCTCCATAACAGGTATAGATTTCATGAGCGCCCATCCACTCGATATCCTTCATCACTCGTTCGTATGTCATTTTACGAACCGGAACATTATTAAGGCCCCAATCGCAATAGCCACATGAAAAGGGGCATCCTCTGTTTGTTTCAAGGGTTCCTGTAAATTTATATTTACCTTGATTTTGAATGATAATATTATCTAGTATTCCGGCCTCATATGGGGAGGGGAATGTATCGGGAATATGCTTTGCATCTATATGATTACAACGACTTCTTTTTTGATTTCTATACGCAATATTTGGTATTTCTGACAAACTTTCGCCCTGCTGGAGTGCAACCAAAATTTCAGAGAACGCCAGTTCTCCTTCTCCAAAAATCAGAAGATCAATATAATCATTTGTATCCAAGAGTTCTGTTGAATTCATGGGTACACTATGTCCGCCAAATAAAATAAGTGTCTCTGGATACGCCTTCTTTATTTCGCGCGCGAGAATTAAATTATATTCAAAATTCCAAATGTATGATGAAAATCCCACAAGGAAAGGTTTATCCATTTGAGAAACAATTTCCTGTGGATTCTTTTTTTCAAAAATAATAGGCTGAAATGTGTAATTTGCTTGAATAAGCGAATTTTGCAAAGCATAGACTTCCAAAACAGCCGCTGCGTACGGAAGTGGCATTTCTGTTGAGTGCAGTGAAGATGCTTGAACCAAATAAATATTCTTCATAATTATCCCTTAAACAATATGCTCGCTGATTACGTTCTGAATTGGTAGATTTTTTATAATATACTGATCTAATATATACCGCGATTCAAAAAAATCAGTCATTCCAACTGTGCCATGAAAATTTCTTTTCTTACAATAAGGAGCATTCTCTATCCATTTTAAAAGCCCTTTTTCCCAGTCTCTTTTTCCGTTTGAATTAACTCTTTCCCTGCAAGCATTTTTCAAAATTTGCTCAACATTATTAACTTTGATGTAGTATACTACTGGGTAGAAATCCTCAAGAGAGCGTACCAAAGACTGAATATATGTCAGAATTTCCTTATCCGCCAAGTCAAAATACCCCATCAACTCAAAAAGCGGTGATTGCAAAAGTATTCCATCAAAAATTGCAATTTCATTTGATGTCTTCATTTCGCGAGCAAATGCTTTCCACCTTTGCAAATGCAATTCTGTAAACTTTTCGAAGGACAAATGTCCATTATATACATCATATTTCGACAATTCAAGCCCAAGCGATCTTGTCTTTTCATTTTGCACCAAATCCATATACGGCAACAAAATATCGTTATTGCAATATATAATTCTATTTTCAATCAGCGAACGCATCCTGCTTTCTGGAACACTAGTCAAAAAATCTATATATCTTGTCCGAGATAGAAAAGCATATCTCGCCAAGTCCAGTGGATTTGATGCACATTCACGGTAGAGGTGAACATTGTCGTGCATAGCAGATAATTCATGATGTAGCTCTTGGCTCAACGTAGTTTTCCCAGCACCGGGGATTCCTTCAACAAAATAAACTCTATTCATCATAGTACATAGTCCACATAGAATTCCCGATTTATCCAATGTTCAACTTGAAGACCATCCGGCAGGAGCGAAATAATTCTTTCAAAACTTTCCATTAGTCGATCCACTTTATGTGCATCAGATCCAAGCACAAGACGTTTCCCATTACATTCTTTCCATATTCTCACATAGGAAAAGTCGTCACAGCTAAATTTGTGATTTTTGAAAAAGAATGCGTGTTAATTTCAAGAGCCATATTACTTGCCATTATTGAGATAGCTCACATAAAGAGGAGCCATTTTGACAAGCTGTTTCTTTCGTTCTTCTGAAAAAGCAAGCAATCCTTTTGATAGGTAACAAATATCCACTAAGAACCACATTGGAATCAGCATATTTTTTATCGTAGCACATAACTCGCGATCAATCAGAGACTCTTTAATCATTATTTGAAGCTCATCTTCTAGCAGTTGAAAATCTGTATACTGATTGGTCTTTTGAAGATAATGCCAACACAGAAAAAAAGAAAGTTCCATCTCTTTAGGACCACTTCGCAAGTATTCCCAGTCAATCAGGTATATATTGTTCATCCAGTACAGCATATTTCCTTCATGCAAATCACCATGCAGAATCTCATATCGGTAGAAATATTTATCCTTATACTTAGCAATGCCCATATTCCACATCTTCAAACAGATGGCAAAGCTCTCTTGCAAGTCTGCCGAAATTGATACGCTTTCTATAAGACTGTCGATTTCTTTTGCAAGGTATCTATAATAATACGGATTTTCCCCTCTCCGATTTATCCCACATCTTGCAAACGAATAGATTCCTTCGGAATATGTTTTGACTCGCAATTCGTATATCTTTTTAAGTTTTGGAATTAAAAGGTTTAAATCTGGACGCTCATTGCTATGCAGTCGTGACCCCGATGGCATAATTTCGATATCATGAAACAATATAAATGGAAGAGCTGCCTTTTTTAATTCTGGCACATCTCTCACTGCTAACAACTTTTCATATTCGCTTTTCTTCAAAACTTTGATATGCATACTCTATCCCATCCATCACTGCTTTTATTTTATAAATGCAGAATCAATATGAACATACTCATTTCGGAAAGCCGGATTTTTAAACCAGTCATTGTACTCCCCACAAAGATTTCCGTCCTTATCTAGCAGAGAACGATTCAGAAAATCTTTGGTATATTCCGATCCGCTATCAACCAGTCGAGTAAAATCAACATAATCAGCCGAATATTTTCGCCCTAATGAGATAAATTCAAGCATTTCAGAATAATTGGATTTTTGGACCACAAATCGAAAAACCAATTTTGAAATCACACCAGTTACACGCTGCATTTTCATCAAGGAGAGCTTCTCCAGAAGGTTAAAGAAGTCTCCGTTTCGTCGCAAGTACTGATAAGTTGTAGAAGTAGCTGCATCTATGGATACATAGACGGAAAGTGACTTGCACTTTTTTGATAAAGCCTCTACAAGCTCATTTGAATATAGCTGCCCATTCGTTACAAGATTTAAGTTCTGATTCGGAGAAACATTTTCTATCAGCTCTCTATAGGTGCTGCTCAAAAACACTTCGCCATTTCCAGCAAAATATAGATCTGAAATATTTTTCAAATCTTCACGAAGGGCTTCCGCAATCAATGTCCTTCTTTCTGCTTTTTCTGCTGTTACCTTTGGCGGGCAAGTTCGACAAAATCGACAACAAAGATTACACGTATCGTCAATTGCTACATTCAACTCATACGGCCATGGTGTTGGGTTCATTTTCCGATACGGATATTCTTCACTACTTGCCTGTGCATTCTGACATGTATCTGAATTACAAAAGCAAAGTGTACCATTTAATGCGCTCAATCTAAGAACTTTCGCATAAAATGAATGCCATGCGCCATATAAACCTTCGGACAACACATTTCCCATCGGGAATTTTTGCCACGCAGAACAACAAGCATAAACATTACCTTCCTTGTCAACTTCTGCGCTATACAATGCACGACTGCATGGTCTGAACCTTTTGTGGGGAGCAGAATATACACGCATAAACATATCTGACGCACAAAGATTGTTCTGAATCGGAAATACCGCATCAAGTATGCCTGCCAAATCGCTTGCTAAATAATACTCCACTCCGTGTTGAAAACCATCTAATGCAGCCTTGCTCACAAAATCAGCTTCATTTTCCACACATACAAAAATGTCTCCATAATGCAGCTTAATCATTTGCGCTATTTCGGGGTAATTGTCCACAACAATATATTGACCACCTAATTTTTCACCCAAAATATACTGCACATCAAAAATGCAGGATTCACTTCCTACGGCAACCATTTACATACTCTCCAGCATACTGACTCTTGTAGACCATCACATTTTCTATGTCTAGTTTCTGAAAACGTATGGCTATCTGGTTACAAGTACAGAAATCCCCATACCGTTTCCAATCGCTAAACTGTTCGCTTGGCGGATTTTTCATAGAAATATACTCATTTAAAACTCTGCTGGTATACTTTATGCCAAGAGGTCGATTGGATATCTTAAACTTGTATTTTTTTCCATAAGGATCCTGCTCAAGAATCAACCTCAACTCTTCGGGGAAAAAACTTTGTTGTGCATACAATTCATCTACCGAACGGTTTTGAAGTAGCTTTTCTGTCAGCGTTTTGCAACGATCCGCCGAACAAGACTGGTGGCATGAAAAGGCACAGCCATTATTCAGCAACAGTGTCACGCCATACGAATGATCAATCAGCCTATGGCGCATTGCTTCATTTCTTAGGAACTCTTTTCCAACTACAATCGTATCAAATTCTGCTGGAAGGTTTGCTAGGTTCAAGGTGTTATTAAAGCTATATTTGAGTTCGATTGTGGGATATTTTTCTTTTATTGCTTTTCCATAATTTTCAAGACAAACAATTTCTTCCGGAACGAAAGTTGCATCCATATACGAAAAAGCGCGCTTTAAGTCCTCCATAGAAAGGTGGTATGTATTCAGCGTAACCTCCCTACGAATACCATACTGGCTGATTGCTTGGACAATTCTAAGAAATTTTTCTTCATCACAGTACTCTTGTTCCAATTGTGCCCGCGAATAAAATGCCTTACCCAATGGAAGCGAAAAATACACACTGTTCAACACCTCATGATACTTCTCCATGAAGTAAATAATACCTTCCTCGGGTTCGGATAAATTCAATCCAACAGAAAACTTCTTTTCAAACATCCCTTTCCACCTACACTCAACAAGTTGGCTTCTGGAGCTTTCTCAGCTGATCATAAATGTAATGAACAATCACTTTTTGACTTGCACAGTTAAAGTCATGGTCAAGGCCGGTGAGCGCTTCTGCATCACGATAGTATGGACACCCACCATAGCAGAAATTATAGATATCACAACTGCCACACTTTCCCTGTTTTAGCGTTTCCCACCGACTAGGTTTTTTCATTTCGCGCTCAATAATTTCAACCAAACTTTCCTTGGTGAAATCGCCAATATCGCCATCATCCAAATTGCAATAATGCAAACAGTGATAGATTTTTCCTGTTGTGTCTATTGCAATATTGACCTGCCTACAATCTTCAACATAGGTGCAAACTTCCATGCTTCCACAAGGCTTAGTCATATTTTTGATAATTCGTTCAAAGGGGCGAATGCTGATTGAATGTTCTTGATCTGTCGACCACAAATCGAACAATCTCATCAAAAACAGACTATATTCCTTATCATCCAAGCGATTGTTCTGATTGCAAGACTGTGGAGATGTGTAGCAAGCATTGAACCCAAGGTTCAGATGATTTTCAGCATAGAAATCATAAAATTCTTTTGGATTTTGCGAAATCGAGCGTGTGATTGTTGCCATTGTTCCAAACGAGATGCCTGCCGCTCTCAGTTTTTCAATGCCTTTTAAGACCCGATCATGCGTTCCTCGTTCTCCACAATCAACACGATTTTCGTCATGTGTTCTCTGACAGCCATCAATACTGATGCCCACATTAAAATCCCACTTTTTTAGGACGCCAATCATTTCATCCGTAAGTAGCGTTCCATTCGTCTGCACATTGAATGTAACCGCATCCGTCTGGCTCTTAATGAATGCACACATTTCATCAATATACTTGGGATAAATCAATAACGGCTCGCCACCATGAAACGTAAAAATGTCAGGATGTCCGTCTTTCCGGTTATATTCAATTAACTGTTTACAGAAATCCTTAAGCATCGGCATTGCTGTTTTAAATGACTGGTTTATTTTTTCCCGACTCGGTAAAACGATGGACTTAAAATTTTCTTCTTCAAAACAATATCGGCATCGAAGATTGCATTCTCTTGTACACATTATTAATCCAATCATTTTACCATTCTCCTCATTAAATCAAATTTCCAATAATAAAAAATGAGCCGAGAAAGCCCAACATCTACTTTCTCAGCTCATCAAGCGCTGTGTCAGAACATGATACCATAGCTGCTGCTAACAGCGTAAACCGATACACTGTACTCAGCCATCCGGTGCATACCGGTATCCATGTCCTCATGCGCTAATGCCTTTGCAATCTTGGCCAGCTTTACATCCTGAGGCATCTCGAATTCGGATGCATCGATATGAAGTGCCTTAATGGTTGCAGTTTTGTCCATAGTTTATTACTCCTTTCTTTTTACCATTTTGCAAAATGCGTAACGGCTTATATGTTCCTCGTGACACTGCCACGATTCACCTATTTGATGGCTTTTGCCTCGGAAATTTTGTCCAGCTTATGCTGCATAAACGCCATACAACCAGCAGCACACCTCTGAGATTGCCGCTGATGGCAAGTTATACAATCTTCTTCACACGGAATATGGTAAACATAACTGTCAATCATATTTATGAAATAATCACGAAGTTCGCCTAAATTCAAAAAATCTGAAATAGGAACCTTTAAAAAGTCAGACATTCCAAAACAACGCACCGCATTCAAGTTTGGAAGAACATCAATTACTGGTTTGCAAAAAGAATGATATCCCAACAAATTAGTTCTCTTTACTCCAAATCCGTCAATGATGGTCTGTATCTCTTTTATTTCTTCATCATTCCAGATGCATTGCGGAATCGAATTGCAATCATAGTACGGAAGAATTTGATTTTCAGCGCAATCTTTTATAAATTGTAGCGTAAACTTCTTTCTGCTTCTCAAATACTCAATCGAAGACTGATCCTTGTTTTCCGAAAGGTTCGGAACAGTCACAGACATCCGCAACCGATGAACATTGTATCTTTTTGCCAGCTCGAGAATATAAGAATAGTCCATTGAATCTGAATATAAGTTGATTCCAAGTGATACTCTGTTCTTTGCATCTTCGATGGAATATAGAAGATCCAACTGTTGTACGAGATTTTCGAAATTGCTTTTTCCAATAACTTTTGGAGAATTACAATTTACAAGGATGTAAAACTTTTCATCCTTTAGGTAATCAATAAAATCAGAAATCAGTAAACCATTCGTATAAATCGTTGCACGAACAATCTTTTCATTCTGAGAAATCTGTTCTAGATATTCGGAAAAATCAGGATGAATTGTAGGTTCACCACCAATTAAACCGATTGCACATTCTCCATCAGAAGTCAAAAAATCGATTGCCTTAGCGAAATTTTCCGGCGTGATATCAACATCGCTTCCATTTACAAATTCATTTGCAAAGCAATAGCTGCATCTTAAATTGCACCGGTATGTCAACATGACATTGGGCATCTATTCATCCTTCTCTCGTTTGGTCTATTCTTACAGCATCAACGTGGTATCACTAAAGTAAGGCGGCGCAAAATTATAGCTACTGTCAGCTTCCAAGTCCTTGGCATTAGGTATCTCTTCTCAAATTAAATTCTACTACTAATTTCGTAATCAGTCAATGGAAAACAAAACAAAAGCAAAAAAAATCCGGAAGAAACGTCGGAATAATCCACAGTTTCACCAAGAATGCCGCAATTTAATTGTATACTTTGTCACCCAAAAGACGGTTGGATACGGCGATTAGATAACTAAGCCTCTACACAGTGAACGAATGTCCGAGTTGAAGCTTGATATATATAATTACTAAGCATTTAAAGAAAATGTCACATTAGGAATCTTCGTGCACCTCCATATCAATAAAGTTTGTTGAAATAATTTGCAAGATATCATTCGAGTTTTGAATACCGTTGACACCGCCGAAACTCAATTAGTAAATTCAAAGGTATTCATAATTGATAGTTCCAGAATTTGTCATCCAATTTGAAATAATCATCCAGCATCCTCTGTCAATCTTTACTGAGTTGCTGCCGTACTTCAAGTTCAGCAACCACAAATATCGACGATTACAAATAAAAAATAGAACTGCCACCTCTCGACAGTTCTATTTTTTCGAGCGTTCTTACTTTCGATTCATTCTATCAAAGTTACCTGATGTTGGTACCACCGTCCTACGCAGCATATCTGCCGTACTTGCTACATTTTGGAGCGTAATATACAGCTTCATTGCATCGCGTTTGATGGGATTTTCTTCAACCAAAGCCTCCATTGTTTCCTGCAATTCATCCAGTTTCCGTATGATAAGCCTGTAATCTGCCGGCGGATATTCGGCAGGAATCGTATCTGCAATCAGGCAACGAATATATTGTTCTCTGGACATGCCTGTTTTTGCAACACGGCAGTTCAGCACAGCCAGTTCTTCCTCCGGAATGCGAACTTTTACATCCTTATACCGAGTCTTATCTGTTGCCACTGCCATGCCCTCCGCTATGTACGGTATGGTCATCACCGTATATGACAAATCTATCCAAATCCCGCAGGAAATGCTCGATCAGATAGACGAACATATCTTCATCATCGGGGAAGCCGTACTTGGCACATAACTTTGCCATTTTCCCAGAAAAGCACGTAACAAGCCAGATTTTATCCTCACGATTATGTGCCTTGGCACCTCGCAGATGTTCTTCAAAGCTCTTCATGATTGTTACTCCTTCAATGCCTTCATCGTTTCGGCCAGCTTCTTGCGCTTTTCATAGACATTGGTATGCCCACAGCCAAAGTGTTTCTGAATTTCTTTGTAGTTCATTTTCAGAAAGCACAAAAGCCACTCCTTTTCTTTTGGTGAAAGCCTCTGTACTTCCTGCTGAAGAGCCAGTTCAATTTCAACCTTCCGAAACATTTGCTCGGCATCAATATCTGTCAGATGTCGTGGAGCCTGATCCAAGGAAATGACGATGACATTCGGTCGATTCTTGGCCGCATAGCGGATTGCGTGCCATTCCATACGGCGGGTTATATAGCTAGTGAACTGTCCTTTCACTGTGCTTTTTTCATTCAGTTCATCTTGACTAAATTGCTCAAGTAACTCTTCAAATTCACGCTGGATCATTATACATCCTCCTTATTTTTTGTTGAGAATCAAAAAACAAGGAGGTGCCCTTGGAACAGCATCACCAGTAAAATGCTTAAATAAGGGCAAAGGACCAGAAGCTCTGCGCATGATCGCCACTCTCCCTTCAAAAGGTAAGAGAACACGTCGATCGAGATTTTCCGGTCCTTTTTGATATTATTTAATGTTTTCCGTCTATTTTCAGAGATGATTTCTCTTTCCCATTGCCGAAAATGCTTTACTTTCCCTCACGGATTTTGCTATTTGCTGCAAATATCAGTCATCTAATGGCAATAGTATCGACATCTCTATTATAAAACTCGACTTATCCAATAATTTGTACTTTACACAAAACAAGCAATATTGTTTAGTTTATTGCGTGGCTTTCCTGTATATCTAAAACCTTCTTTCGTTCCTGCTGGGTCTTTTTCTCTTCAGAATTTGTCTCGCGTAATTGTTCTTTCGTTTCTTCAATTTTCCTTTCAAGTTGCTCAGCAAATGTAATCGCTTTATCCGGATCAACGGATTGATCAATTCCTTCTTTTTCCAAAATCTTTGCTGCACTGCTGTAAGCCTGCAATTCCATACTATGCCCACTGTAAAAAACCGACTTCTGACTCATGGGCAACTCTACATACTGCATCCAGACAGACTTGTATGTTTTGCAGATTTGTAAGCTCTTGGCAATCGCAGCAACTTCTTTTCGCTTTTCCTGCATAGCAGAAATCTTGTTTGTAAGATCGATTTGCCTTTTGCCAAGGTTTCGTATTACCTTATCGTAATCAGCCGCTGTATACACATTTTCGTTGGTCATGCTAAGGAGCATTTTCCCAAGGTCTTTTGCATTTTCAATTCCCACACGGCGTTCAACCGCAGCTATTCTGCGACTAAGTGTTGTATTTTCTGTTGATGGTTTTATCGCCACTCCTAAAATCGTTGCAAGCTGATCCCCTTGTATGTTATTTCTTTTATTTTCACCATTAGTTGGAATATAGCTATATTGATGATCGGGGTACAGCGCAATTGTACATTGTCCTTCCGCCACGTTGCGTACCACATACTTTTCCGGAATAAACAGCCGTTCTATGCGATTCTGCGGTAAATGGAGCGTCACGCCCCGAATAGACGTAGCTTTTATCTGATTTTCCGTCAAATCAATTCGTATGGGCTGTACGTTGTTTTCCTCGTCAATCTGTTGGATCAGCTTTGCGCCTCGGATCGTGCCGTGAGTTTTATCCTCATAAACCAAGTCATAGGAGAAGTCGTTTCCGACATTGAAAGTGATTTCGCCATCCGGCGAAGTTGTTACTTCACTTTTGTTGACCATTAGTTTGGCGGGGTTGTCATTGTCATCGTGAACCTGAAGAACCAAGCCGTTTTTACCCGCCGACAGAATTTGGCGGTTGCTTAACTTCACTGCTGCCGTACAAACTTCTGGATACTGAATCGTCAATCCCTGATAGCGGTCAAGCAGCGTGATCTCCGCGTCTTCTGCAATCTGCATTTTCCCATTCTTTAGCGCATACTCAATTCCTTCGCTGGTGAATTCCGAACCGAGTGCATCTTCGGGAACCCATGCACCATCCAGCACCGTGGCTCGGTACAGTACCTGCCCAGTCGCTTTCTTCACTTTGGTTTCGATACCTGCCGTTTTCAGCTTATCCGCAAAGTCCGCCATGCCGGTTGCTGTACTGAGGATGCCGGTAATTGTCTTTCTCAGGTATTTCTGCTCTTGTGCATTGTCAGACAGTCTGGCGCAGATACCGGCATAAGTAAATGTATCAGTATCAGATAAGCTATTGTCCCGGACAGCTCGACCCGCGCCCTCCAGCAAATAGCTTATATGCTTGCCTCGAATTGTAGGTGTGATTTCCAGTTCCTTTGCCATAGAAAGGAACTGGCTATAATCCGTTGCTCGCTCCAAGCAGAAATCCAGGCGTTTTCGGATTTCCGTCCGATTGGATACAGATTTCTTTTTCCCTGCGTTTTCAGGGTATAGTTGCCCAATTTTCTGCGGGTCATCAATCACGGATAAATGTGCTTCCATGCACAAGCGGTCGGAAATATCCCGTATCTGACGTGCCGTGCGGTAAGGCACCGTTCGTAGTTTCTTGTAGTCGTAAAAGGAAACCGCATTGAGCATGATGTGGTTATGAATATGACCTTTATCAATATGGGTTGCTACCACATACTCATACTTGCCACCTGTGTATTCAAATGCGAGCTTCTTCCCTAGTTCATGTGCCTGCTCAGGTGTTACGGCGTCCTCCGGTGAAAAAGATTGTATCAGGTGATAGGCAAGATTTGTCGAGCGCTTCCTTTTCAAATTCCGCGCTTTGTGCGCAAGTACAGCTGTCATTTCAAAGTCGATAGAAGCTGTTTGCGGCTCACAATTATAGCCTGACACCAACATCTGCCCATCGGTCTTGTCTGGGTTTTCGATATAGGCCAGTGCCTTGCCAAGGGTGGATTTTATTGCATGAATTTTTGTGACAGCCATGGGCTTCCTCAATTATTTTTGATTATGTTCGACGCTCTATTACCCAAAAATGAAAATTTCTCGCTTTTGGGTAATAAGGAAAGTATTGTGAACTTGCCCTCGACTCTGCCCCAACATAATGGACTTATCTCTCATCACGTTCATTTTCTTGTATATCATGCTGATGTTCCTCTCCCATAAATTTGGCATACAATTCTGGTGTACATTTGAGAGTAATCGGCTTCGGATATAGCTCAAGGAAAATCAGAGGCGAGTGATATTTCCTCTCGTATTTTTCCGCTTGACTATCGGTCAAACTTATCAGAGCTTCGCCACCGTCTCCGCATATCAGAAACGAACCCGCGAAGAAATCCGTTGTTCCGTATAAACGGTTCGGGGGTAATGGAATCAGCTTTCCCTCATCGTTAAAAATAACAACGGCTTCCCTATCAAGAGTTACATAACCAATATCGCCACCAACGTATTTTTGAAAAGTCTCCGGCATGTTGGGAATCTTGATTACTTCCGGGTACTTGCCCGGCTGCACATACAGCGCACGGATTTCTTCATTTTGACTCATATAATCATTCTCCAATTCAATAGATTTTTCTCAACAGCTTAACCACACGTTCCAGATAGTCTGCTTTCAGTTCAAGAAATTCTCGGCGCAGCTGCTCCACATCATTGGTGTGAACCGACTTATTTTCATTGCAGCGTTTTGCGATTTGGTTTATGCTACCGGCGATGCGCCCCATCGAAGCATTTAATTGTTTCAGATTGGAAAAGTCATAATGCCGTACCTCTCCATGCAAAAGCATCTCCAAACCAAACGCCGAGAAATTTGTCATCCCTGCTTCAACCATCTTTGCTTCAACCAAATGCCATTCCTCCTCCGTAAACCAGATGCGCTTCGGTATAGGACGTCGGCGATTTGCCATAAAGTCACCTTCCTCTAATGGGCTTGGGTTTACCCAAAACGGGTTTCAGGGTGTCCCTGATCTGCATCTGTGGGTCCCAGATGCAATGCTTGCTAACCGTCGCTCACGCTCCGGTTACCCCTGCGGGTCTCAGTGGCGATGCTTGCTGCGCACAGCAAAGAGCACAACGCCCATAATCACCACCGGCATAAAGTCCAGCATCAAGGAAAGCAGATCAAGCTGCTTTTCTTGCTGCTTTACAGGTTGGGAAACAACCTCCGGCTCTGGGGTCGGCTGCTCCGGTGCATCTGCGTCCCGACTGTTGAAGCTGTTTGCCTCTTGCACCGTGACATTCTGATCTCGGCTTGGAGTGCTCATTTCTCGTTCGGGATTTGCAGTGTCCGTCACCGTCAAATGAAAATCCGCACCGGTTTCCGTGGAAAGTTCATTCTGCTCACAGCTGAATTGGTAACGGTTTTCTGCATCGCCAACAACATAAGCAGAAAGAAAAGTGTATTTTCCGCTCAGTGCATTTGGTTCAACAGCGGCTAACCCATTCGATTCATAAAGTTCCAAATCATAGACATCATCAGTGTACAAATTTTGCAAGTAGACAATCACATGTTGGGAAAAACCAATCGGCGCAGTCAGATAGGCTCCTACCTGTGCCGGTTCCGGCTCATAGTTTTCCGGTGGCACTTCAAGCGGCTGCAAAGTATAGTGCCGCTGCTGCCCGGTCACGCTCTCATACCAGCTGCTGCCTGCCAAGGTATAAATCAGATCGTAGTAGTTCCCATCTTCCACTTGCAAAAATGTCGTCTGGTTGATTTCCTGCAAGGGATAATCTCCCAAGGCATCGTACTGCACAGCAGCAGCGCAGTAATATTCTGACGGCATAACTGTCACTGTTTCTGTGTAGTTGTTCAGCCCATCCAGAACGATAATTGTAGATTTAGTATCAGATGGGCCATTGCCAAGTGTGACAATCACAGTGCGGTTCTGCAATTTTTGAGGCAAATCCTTGACCGTCACCGTTACAGTAGCAGCATCTTCTGCATAGACTTTTGTTGCTGTACAAAGTAAAAGTGCAAAAAGTAATGCGAGAAATTTTCTCATAAAAACACCTCTCAGAATCCCGCATACCGGAAGTAATAGCACGGTCTGCTCTCCATCCAAGCATTGGACATATTCACCGCAATGCCATAGCCATAACAGCACTCGATCCACGCACCGCCACCCAAAGCCATCTGGACATGCCCCTGTTCGCCGCCGGAGGCATATACCACGCGCAAATCTCCCGGCTGCACTTCAGCCGGGGAAATACTTACTAGGTCTGCTGCGTTCCGATAGGCGGCTGTGCTGCCTGCGAAAAAAGGCAGGTTCTGCGCCCAATAGCAATATTGGACAAAGCTCGAACAATCCAGATTGATGCCCACGCTTGGGTTGCCCGGCCCGCCGCGCAGCGAAGATGGCTGGGCATAGACAAACTTTCCTTGGCAGCTCAGGGCAAAGGCAACGACCTGTCCGCGCGCGGTCGTGGCGTCGATATTCAGGCTGTCAAATAGCTGCCGCAGTTCTTCCTCGGTCATGCCACTGCCGGTGGCGCGGCACTTTATGCCATCCACAATCCCATAGAGTTCTTCCCAGTCCATGCGATACAGAAGCGATGCCCATTCCACATTTCCATAAGCATCTTCGCCATCTTTATACCAGCCTTGAAATCCGTTTGCGCCGTTGGGCAGCGTAATCGTTTTTGTATATCGGGCGGATACCGCATTACCGGCATACTCATTACCGTACTGATCCTGTTTGATGATTGTCCGGGTCAAAGTTCCCGCATCACAGCTTTCTGCCAGCGCTTCGAGATTGCCGGTTCCACCGTCCGCACCGTTCGGGGCTTGCGTTTCGGGGTCCGTGTAGCGGTCATATCCTGTCAGATAAATCGTGCAGTTGAGATCATAGTGACCGTACTGCCCATCGTTCAGCTCTCCGGGACACCAAGGTATAGCGGTTGCATTGGTAAACGTAGCCTCGTAGTCATCGGAAACCGCATCATCACCATCTCCGGTCACGACAGTAAAAGTGACCGTCAGCTCGTCAGGGGAATAAAACCAGTCGTTCAGTTCACCCTTGTACAAGTTAGCACTTTCATCCAGCACAATATTGCCGCTGCAGTCTGCCGCACTGATTTTCCCATCAACAACAGCGTGGTATTCTTCCGGCAAATCGGAAAGTTCAGAACCCGTTGCACCATCCGGGAAAATGAGCGGAAAAAAGACGGTCACATCATGTGTGCCGTCCTCTTTCCATATAGAATAACTCTTATTTTCTGCATGCCCTTCATTCCAGTGCCACTCTGCGGCAGCATCGTACTGCCCACAGGCATCATCGCCCTCACTGCAAGTATGCGTTTCAAGGCGGTAATCCTTGACGGAAATCACCTCGCCTTCGCTGCGGTAGCCGTTTACACAGCCGCCGTAGGTCATACAGGAATACGGTGCGGACTCACGCGCTGTTACATCCAGACCATACGCTGCCAAGGTTCGGCAGAATTTTGTAAAGGGCACATTGTCGCTGAAAGCAGACACAAGCTCCGAACGCGGCCAATCCTGCTGGTAATATACCGCTGCCAGAGAGATGATCTCTGCCGTGTCATTGTAGATGCCATTGGCATAGTTCCAAGTGACACCATGCTGCAAATTATTGCTGCGCTGCCCGGTGAGGGAATCGTACCCATAGGGATTGCCATTGGGGTCAATGTCATTCTGGAATGCTTGATAGATGCCCTCGGTAACCGCTGCATTTCGGTAATCGTTGATTTTCTGCACAAGCGTCTGAACGTCCTCAATGCGATTCGCACCAAACACAGAGGTGGACGTTGTGCCACTCATCTGCCCCAGCAGGCTGACAATAATCAGAAACAGCAAGATGACAGCACCAATCAGGATCACTTTTCCCATAGCAATCAGATTTCGCAGCGGGTGCAGGACCACGTTGGTTATCTTTTTCAGAATGTTCCCGGTATTGGTAGCAGCCTCTTTGACCTTTCCCGGAACACTGCCGGTGAAATCATCCGTTGAAACCTGAAATGAAGATAGGTACTGCTCTGTACTGCGTAGGGTTGCACCACCGATTTTTACAACGGATTTTCCTCCTTGCAGGCGCAGTACCTGCCCACCGGCTTTCAATGCGTCCTTCGCATTGATTGTCTCGTCTTTCAAGTCTTTCAGGATATTGCCGGTCTGCTTGCCAATTACAAAAGCGCTGTCCGCTGCTGCGGCCATGATATTGCCTTCCACAACAGTCTGTGCAACCGCTATGTGCAGCCCTGCATTTTGAACGGCATCCGTATCGAAGTCATCGTGATAATTCAAAGCGCTGGCTCCGGCTTGCATTGGGCTTTCTATGGCATCCACAACCCGGTATGCAGGAGCTTTATAGTGACCGTCCTTGTGCTGGCTGCGCAGCAAATCATAATAGGCGCTGGCACGGCTGGAGCGCGGTGTGTTTGTGCCGGTGATAGTATTCTTATTACCTCCAGCAGAATCATGCAGGATTCCGGATGTGTCACCGGCACCGACATCATCGGACATTCCTGTATCAGACAGCGCGTCTGGTTCAGAGTCCAGACGACTGGACTGGTCTTTATTTTGCCCCAATTTTGCATCAAGCAGAAGGTCTTTTCCCGTATGCGGCATACCGAATTGAGTCTGAATGTTCGCTACAATATCCTCTTCTGTTCGAAAGAGTTTCTTCTGCTTATCCGTTTGCGTGAATAGTTCTGACATTTCATAACCCCTACAATCCCGGCTTATTTCTTGCGGTTAGGATTGGTATCCATCAGACGGAACAGCTTAGTGTCCTGCGGGAAAGTATTGTTGAAGGGCACCACCACTTTATCTGCAATCAACAATCCACTGCCAACCTCAGCATTTTCAATATACCGCTTTTCTTCGTCAGAGATATGCAGCAGCCGGGCAATGTCGTTTGCATCGTCCGGAGCCTGATTCAGCAGCTTGATATAACCGCAGTCAGACAGCATACGCCGAGCATCCTCGTTGTTCAGCACAGAACGAACGTGTTGGGTAATGGAGGTCAGGATTGCGCCCCACTTGCGGGCACGGCTGGAAAGCTCGAAGTAATAGTTCGTGCAGGCGCTGTTGCCCAGCAGGAGCTGGAATTCATCGGTGAAAATCCAAGTGCGGCGTCCCAGCACACGGTTTCGGGTGATGCGGTTCCAAATCTGGTCCAGTACCGTCATCATGCCGATGGACTGCATACTCTTGCCCAGTTTCACGGTATTAAAACAGATACAGTGGTTCTGCAAATCCACGTTTGTCTGGTGGGCAAACAGGTCCATTGTACCATCCACATACATACTCAACGCCATCGTAAGTGCTTTTGCCTGCGCCCCCTGCAAAGACAAATTATTGTAAAAATCATGCAGCGAGGGCATCTGCTCACGCTCCGGATGCAACAAATATTTCTGGTAGGTAATCAGCGCTGCGCGGTCCACAAGACTGCACTCTTGGGCGCTTAGTTCTTTGCTGTTCAAAACCAGTTGGCAAAAATCTCGCAGAAACTGGCTTTTCAGCTGGATAGGATTACCTTCATCGCCGTAATCTTCGGAAATATCCATCGGATTGATATGAGATTTGCTCGATGCCGAGATTTCAATCACTTCGCCGCCAAAAGCCTCGACCAGCCGCGCATATTCATTTTCCGGATCGATGATGACCAGATCATCCTCTGGCCAGCGCAGCATGATACCTGCCATCATCTGCATAACAGCAAAGGATTTGCCGAAGCCGGTCATGCCCAGCACCATACCAGCCGGGGCAGGCAGCAGTTTTCGGTTGACCATAATCAGATTTTTACTGCGGGCGTTGGTGCCCTCATACAGTCCACCGGGTTGGAACAGTTCCTGCGTAGTAAACGGCACATAGATAGCAGTATTCACTGTCAGGAGAGTGCGCTCCAGCGCCAGCCATTTCTTTCCAAGTGGTAAAACGCTGTTCATGGCAGCGCACTGCTCAAACGGGATAGGGCTGAACCGGCAAGTCTGCTGCTGCACAGTATTGCAGATTTGCTGCACACGCTCGTCCAGTTCGGCATTATTTCTACCATAGGTGTGGATCAAGATGCTGACCTTGAAAATCTTTTGGTTATAGTTGTGCAGGTTATCCAGCAATTCCTCGGCATCTTCGATTTGGTTGGTCAGCTCATATCGCACACCCATGTAGGCGGGCAGATTCATGCGCACAGCATTGACCATGCCATCTCCCTTTTCTTTCTGCATATAGGCCAGCTGCTTTTGAACCTGCTCGACGGCTTCACGCTGTTCAACTGCATCAACATGAATAGAAATCGCATTATCAAAGTCCAAGTCACTGAGCAGCGAAAGTAGATTGTCTTTCATCTGCGGGGCAATATCCCGCAGATACAGCACCTTGCCGTAATACTCGCCAAACTGGTAGCGGTCATTGTACACAGCACGGGAATCGTCATGCTCCGGCTTCCAGTTGTAACCGCTGGGTGCAATAAAATCCTTGGAGGTCAGTGAATCCTCTGCCAGCAGCCAATCATAAGAAAATGCCATAACTTCTTCCGGGCGGGTAATGCCGTGCAGCAGGTTCAGGCGTTCGATACCGGAGAGCCTGCGTACAGTGCTGCCCATACGCTTGAACAGGTTCTGGATGTCCTCGGCGCGTTTGAGGAGTCGAACCTGCGCTTTTCGGTAATCGTCCTCATGCAAGCTAATAGTGATGTACTTTTCCCGAATCAGTCCATTTTGTCCTTGCAGTGCCTTTTCCGATATAACGCGGTTCATTTCCTCGCTGTACCGATCACGCTTGTCACCACGCAGCGGCAGGAACGTGTCGCGGCGGAATTCTGCTTCGTCCACACGCCGGGTCACAAGACTGATTTGCAGATGTGTGTCCGGGTCAAAATAGTTCAGAAATTCGCTGTATTGGGTAAAAAGACTTTTCTGTTCTTCCTGCCGCGCCAGCTGAAAATTGACATCCGTGAATGCCATTGTCATGGAGAAAAGCCCCGGTTCCACCTCACAGATGCCACTTTCGTACATACGCTCATATTGCAAACAGTCCGCTGCCTTCTCAGGCGCACGGCGCTTCTTAATGCTGCGGGCGCTCTGCGTGGCATTCATTTCGGATTGTTTTGCGGATCTGCGCAGCTGCTTTGACCGCTGCTTTCCTTCCTTTGCGCGCTGCTTTTTCGTCTCGGCGGCAATAGGTTTCACATTCGACACTTCTGCGAGTTCTTTTCTTTTGAACATTTCGACTCTCCTTATAAGGGCGGATCGGCACCTCTGCATTTTCACTGTGCCATGCCCAGTAAATTTTCACGAGCTTTTCAAACGGATAACCGTCACGGCGAATGAATCCCAACCCCAGAAAGGGCAGGACCTCCACCATGACGATATAAGAAACGACCTGCATATCCATCCGCAGCCAGTGCAGACAGACAAAGCAGGTCGCAATCGCCAGCACCGCAGCCGCAGCAAAGCAGGCCAACTGGCGGAGGGATAGTCCCAAAAAGAACTTCTCCCTGTATTCTGTAATTTCGAGGTTCGTTTTTGTGGCAATCATAGTTATTTCTCCAAATGGTATTAGCCCATCGCATTGGTAATGGCTTTCGTGAACTTTCCGCTCATAAACACTGCCACCAGCAGGATAACCGACTGTCCCAGCATTGCCCATGCTTGCTCTGTGATGCTGCCGCCAGCGCCCAGCGAACCGGCCAGTGCCGGATAAAAGCCGATGACCAGATACAGCACCGCGCCCTGCAAAGCAACTGCAAGGTAGGATTTGAGGAAGTTTACCGCAATGCCGTGCAGTTCCTGATAGCAGAGTGTTGCTATGGACAGCGATGCCATCGCATTGTAAACATACAATTCTATAAACCGTGCAGCCACAATGGTGTTGACCACGATGTTCACAATGCGCAACATCCAGCCAACAACCATCAGCTCCAACGCCACCGGCATATTGCCAATGCCTCCCGGCAGCGCGGCAATAGCATTTTCAATATCAACGGTCGTATTGACCTCACCACTGCCGACATAACCGGATATGCCAACCGTCACGGTGGACGCAACTTCAAAGAGTGCGTTCAGGATTTCCGTTGTATGCACCACCGCCCAGCGGCAAACAACAATTTTCAGCATAACCAGTGCGATTTGCTGGATCGTAAACGCGTTGTTGCTGCCGTTCATGGCAATGCGCTGGGTGGCATTGTACAACTCTAAAATCATAAAAAGCGCCAGCAGGGTCAGCGCCACCGGCATAACTACGCCGGTGCTTATGCTGTCAGCATAGCCCGCCAAGGTGCTGTTCCAATCGGTCAGACTGCTGAGCAAACCGGAATTCTGCCCCATAGAGTTGACCGTGGCAGAAATGCCCTCCAACTGGCTGCGTATTGTATCTTCAAAAATAGTGCAGCCCTCCTTTACCCGACTGTCAGGGTGCCGAAGTAGGTGGCGACCGCAATGATCAGCACACCGCCAGCCATTGCCCATGCGCCGCTGCTGATACCGGGGCCGTTGTGGTCTTTCAAGTTGGTGCCCAGCGTTACCGCACCAAACAGCAGCAGGAGGCCACCGGCAAAGGTGACAACATTCGAGATAAGGGTCGTAATTGTAGATACCATTTCCATTTTATATTTCTCCGTTCAGTTGTTATTTTCGGCACAGAGATTTACGGTCTTTACGTCCTTTACATTACTGATAAAGTCCGCAAAAGACTGCTCTGCACGCCTGTCATAGTTGAAAGGCTTGGCACCTTCCGCTTCTACCAAATGGTAATTAGGGTGATCTTTCAGATTGTATTTGCGCGAATAAAAGGGTGCCACACCGGAAATCATCAGCAGGCACCAGTTTCGGGGCATGGTTCGGATTTCTTCTGGGGTCATCAACTCACGTCCTAGCGCCTGATAGGACTTCGTATACGAGCCTTGACTGCCTTTGTTCTCCGATGTGTTCATGACTTCAATGGTTGCCTTGCCCAACGCCTTGGAGAAGAACTCCAGATTCTCCGGGTTACCGCCTGCGCCAAGAACGATCATAGAATCGCAGTTTTCATAGATGGTCGCCCAGTCATCTTTGTACTGGCTTTTCAGCTGGTTCAATGACTGGTAAATCAGGGTGCAGGCAATGTCACGGCTGCGAATCGTACTGATAAGGATTTGAAAATCCGGTATCATGCCGATGTTCGGAAATTCATCCAAGAGGAACCGCAGATGCCGTGGCAGGCGCTTATCCGGGCGATGGTCTGCAATATCCACCAGAATTTGAAAGCACTGCTGGAACATAACTGCCGCCAAAAAATTGTAGGCTGTTGTTGTGTCGGGCGTAACAACAAAGAGCGCCACTTTTTTCTCGCTGCCCAGTTCCCGCAGGTCAATCGTATCGTCCGCGCAGATATTGGCAATGGACGGGATGTTGAATGCGCTCATGCGCAGCCCCAGCGACACATTGATGCTCTGTGCGGTCTTGCCGGGAGCCATCTTATAGAGCTTATACTGCTTTGCAGCAAAAGAGTTCGGCTTGTTGATGCTCAGGTCATCAAACAGCAGGTCCAGCTGGCTTACGCTGTTAGGACCATCCCCCTGCGATTCCAGCATAAGGAGCAGCGTCATAACGCTGTTCATGTTCCGTTCTTCCAGCTCCAATTCGTAGAACACATAGCCGATCAGTGCCTCCAGCAGTGCCGTCATGCCTTCCTCCCATATCGGGTCGGCGGTGCTCTTGGCGGTGGGATCTTCTTTCAGGTTTTTGACAAGGTTCTTGGTGACGACCAGAATATCATCCTCATTTTTTATGTAGGCGAAAAGGTTATAATGGTCGGATTTATCCCGGTCTTTCAGGTTGAACACTTTCACTTTGTATCCTTGAGAGAGTAGGACATTGCCATATTCCTGAAGCAACTCTCCCTTCGGATCACTGAGCACATAGTTACTGTTAAACTGCAATAGCTGCGGGCCAGCAACGCTGTAGCTCTTGCCGGAACCGGACGGGCCAAACACGATCACGTTCTTATTGCGGTTATAGTTGTCGTTTGCCGTCACCTTCATTTTTGGAGAAAGACTCAGGCTTTCCGATGCCGTAAGCGGCAGATTGTTCTGCGCATCTTCATCTAGAAATGGTGCAATATCTTCCGGGCCTCCCCAGCGGGCGCTGCCGTACTCTTTCTGAGGCATAAGACGGTGCTTGCTGTACTTCACACAAAGGTAAATAAGCCCTGCCATGAGCGCTGTGGCAATGCCGCAGCCAAGCGAAAAGGCATCTGCCGAGAGCCTGAACGGGTGCAGCAGTAGGCTGTTCAGGTTCAGTGCAGCCGCCAGCCGGTGCGTAGTAGTTCCCTCGGTGAGTTCGTATGTGTGACCCATCCAGTTACCCAGCCAGAAGCATAAAAGCGCTGCAATGGGTATCCAAATTTTCAGGTTGCTTTTCGGCTGGTTCATAGGCGTTCTCCATGTTCCGGCGGCGGCACAGGGCGGGACTGGTTCGTTTCCTTGACACGCTGCGCGGCTCGGTCACAAAGGTCTTTCAATTCCGGGATTGGGCGTTCCTTGCCGCGCTCTGCGATGCAGTTTTCCAACGCGGTCTGGATACGATCCACATCCTGCCCCTTAAACCACAAATACATCTGGCCGGTATCTCGGTCTTTGGTGACAGAGAAATCTACGGAATACTGCTTCAGCTGCCTGCGGATATAGGGCAGCGTTTTCTTATTTACATCCACCGATGCCAGCGGGCGTTCCTGCCGGTTGAGTGCGCTTAGGCTCTGCTGCCCATAATTCTGGCTGTTCATTGCCTGCACGGTCAGCCGGAGTATATCAAAAATACTCTGGCTGGCGAACCGCGCAGCGCTGATTTCCACACGAACTGCGGTTTCTTCAATCATAGTTCATCCCTTCCTGCGACATTTTTCCGTACTTTTCAGGCATAATTTGCGACATTTTTCGCAATTCACCATGGAAAGGGCAGTTTGTGCCGCGCTGCATAGTTCTCAATTTTCATTCCCAACCTGTACTCATGCAGTCTGTCGCGCAGGCTGTATTCCAGTGTCACAACCTTTACACCGTGCTGCATGACCCGTTGGAAAAAGCGAAACAAGTGTCGTTCCTTGCCGCTGATTTGGCGCATACGGTAAATATAAATGCAGTCAATTTCCCCGGCCTTGACCTGCCGCATCATTTCACGGTAGCCGAGGCGCAGCAGCCAGCCGGGTCTTTCGTCCGTGCTGGTGCCGACAATTTTGCAGTTGTCCTGCTGTGCTTTCGCTGCACACTCACGGATGCAGCGCAGCGTTTCAATATCATTGCCGGGGATGCGCGCATACAACCATACGCGTTTTGTGTTTTCATTTTGCATTTTTCATCGTGTCCTTTACTTGTTTTTAAGAAAAAACGCAGGCGGACTGCGGATTCCGTCTGCGACGCAGGTATAAATCATATCACTGGTCGTCCTCCTCGGTATCAGCTTCAGATTTTCGGCGTTTGTAGGTCAGCACACCGATTGCAGCGATAGAGCCGAACGCAACAACGAGCAACAATGCCATCGGGAATGTGTCGCCGGTCTGGGGGATCGTCAGCTGCGGTGCGGGGGTGGAAGTCGGCGCAGGAGTCTGCACCGGTGTCGGGGCAGGCGTAGGAGCCGGAGTAGGTGCGGGGGTAGGTTCTGGCGTATCCTCATGGTGCGGGGTGGCCTTATCGACCATCGTGATAAGGCGTCTATCGGCGCGTACCCAGTCTGCCTTTTCATCTGTGCGCAGATACAGGCAGGCAGTCTCGTCTACCAGCTCGACCTTGAGCTGAACAGAACTTGCCACCTCATAACCGGCAGGCGCAGCATCTTCCGTCAGAATGTAGATGTGCTCCATTTTTCCGTCAGAAAGGTGGATGCCATCTTCCGAGATAGGAACCTTGTGCGTTTCGGAATCCGTCACCCATGTATCGATGACGTTCTTATCCTCATCACGGATGGTCAGTGTCGCACCGGGCAGCAAGGTGCCTCCTGCATCCACCTTGTCAATATCCAGAACAGGCGCGTCCTGCATGACTACGGTGCTATCGTCCAGCTTTTCCCAAGTGTCACTGTTCTTTACATAGACCTCGTTTTCCTGCTCGTTTCCAATCTGTACGAGCTTAAACACAATGTTTTCGGCTTCTGCATAGGCTTCAGGAGCACGTTTTTCAATAAGGGTGTACTCCTTATCCAGCTCCAGACCACGCACGGTATGCGGTGTCTTGGCAGAGGTCCAGCCCTCAATCAGCTTGCCATCTGCCTCGTGGATCTCCAGCTTGGCACCGGGCAGCTCTTTGCCGTTGGTGACATCCTGTTTGGAGATGTTCACCGTAGTGCGCAAATTGGTGTTTGTGCCATCCACCACCTGCCATGCCACTTCTTGACCGGCATAGGTGAACTCGACCTCGATGGGGCTGTTATCAAGAAGATACCCAGCAGGGGCGGTGATTTCGACAATGCGGTATTTACCGCTATTGCCGGAGTCCGGATAGGTTTCGGCGCGAATGGGCACATCCACATCAAACCAAGTAAAACCGCTGGCATTGGTGGCGCTGCTGGTTGCCAGCTTTGCACCGGCGTCCACCAGCTTCGTGCCATCTGCTGCGAAAATATCGTCCACCGTGTACAGTTCATACACAGCACCGGGCAGATAGGTCAGTGTTTCGCGGTCCTGCTTATAGATGCCAACGCCGATTTTGCTGACCTTGTCATCGGGCTTTTCGGGAACCGGCAGCACACGCGCATTTTCAAAGACAAGGGTCTGTGCGGTCTTATGGGCATCCGAAGCATCTTTAACATTGACAATACCGTATGAACACTCTTTGTCGCCATCCTGCTCGTGGCTGACGATGGTTTTCGCCAGCACAATATCATTGCGCTGGTTGTCCCAGCCGAATTCCACACTATAGCTCTGCTGCGTCAGCACAAAGCCATAGGGTGCTTTAACCTCGGTGATCGTGTACTTGCCCAAAGGCAGGGTCACGGTCACTTCACCTTTGGTGCCGTCATGGGAGATGGTGAGGAAATCATAGGTGGCCTGTGTACGATTGGGAGCAAATTTCACCTCATCGACCTGACCTGCCGCACCTGTGGTAACAGTAGCAACAAGGTCGCCATCCTTATACCAATAAGTGCCCTGACGGTCTGACGTGGCAATATCGCCGTCCGCGTGGATTTCGTAGGTTGCCCCTGCCAAATTGTCCTGCGTGTAGATGAACTGCCCGTCTTTGTAATCGGTCAGGACATTACCCAGCTTGCGGATGGTGAGCTGCCCCAGCGTCTCGTGATTGAAATACTTTTCTTCCACAATGTACTCATCCATGTCGTTGGTGGCGTTGCCCACGACCTGCCAGACACGCTCGGAAGTGATTTCAAATTCTACCGAGTAGGCAGGATCATTGTAGTAACCTTCCGGTCCCTGCAATTCCTCGATCAGATAGCGGCCAAGCGGGAGTTTTTCCGGCGTTTTCATCAGGCCATCCGCATCGGTGTAGAACACATCCGTTTTCTTGGTGGCGCTGCCGCTGGCAGGGTCAATCATCGAAATACGGGTCTTGCTGCCTTTATCATCCAGCTTGTACAGTGCAAAAGCAGTGTTGGCAATTTTCACAGCCTTGCCGGTTTCGGTATCGGTCTTGATGAGCTGCAAGTAACCTTCTAGTTCTTCATCCAACACGTTATAGGTCATGTAGTTGTTGGTGGCGGTGGTGACACTGCCTGCAGGAACCGTAAAACGGCTCTGCGGGCTGTCCTTGCTGACTGTTACAACAAAGGGGTCACACTGGAACACATCCTTGGGAATCGTAGTCTCGACAACAAGGTACTGCCCATACGGAAGGCCCTCGATGCGGATAATGCCCTCCTCGTTCGTGTACAGTTCTGCCAATTGGTACTCTGCATCCTGATCGGTAGGAACCCAGCCATTGCCCTTGCCGTTGGCGTAGTCACCATCTGCGGTCAGGGTAGCATTGTAGGCTTCTACCGTGGCGGTGTTGCTCTCGTACATATTGGCAACTGCCTGCCCCTCGGCAGTGAAATCGTACTTGAGCGTCAAATTATCGTAGTTATCTTTGCGGTAAACGTCCAAAATACTTTGCCCATTGTAGCTGCCGTCCGGGTTTGTAGTGAACTGCGCCGCCTTACTCAGCTTGGAGATGCGGTAAACGGTGAAGCCCGCACCCTCCAATTTCAGCGCCGGGCTGGGCTGGCCGGTGGTAGAAACCAGTTTGTTCAGTGAGAAGCCGGATTTGAGGACTTCATCTTGGCTTTCCTGCTCAGCGTGGATATGGTAGCTGGATTCATCTGCATAGGTCAGTGTTTTGTAGTGGTTGACCTCATCGCAGAGATACCCAGTGGCATAGGAGAGGTAATAACCATCCCATGCCTTGCTGCCGTCCAGCTTGCGGCTCTCGGCTACGGCAGAGTACTGATTCTTATAGAGGTAGTCGGTGTACTCGCCACCCTTGGCGGCAAGGGCCGCATACTTGCCGGTGCGCTCCAGCTTCTTATTCAGCTGCGGGTATTTGCCAGTCGTATACAGTTTGCCGTTGCCGTCAATGGGCAGCACCAGACCGGTGGCACGCTCGACAAGGTAATAGCGTCCCATATACAGGTTGGAAAAAGCAAGTTTTCCGTCCTTAATGGCAGCAGAAGCAATCAGCCGGTCTTTCTGCAAGATAGGCAAATAGTCCGTATCCCAGCCGCCGTTGGTAAGCACAGTGGTATGCCAGATGGGATTGCCACTGGCATCTGTAATTTTGGAATAATCTACTGTGCCGGTGATGCCGTCCGGGTGTGCGATGGTATCCGCTGCATACAGGTCGTAGACGGCTCCTTCCAAGGTGGTATCGCCGTTGCTGCCCGCCGCCAGATACCGCGCTGCATCCAAATCGACTTTGGTCAGCAAAATACTGCCGAGAACGCGGTCGTTCTGCATTTTGTCGCCATCAGCGTGCATCGTGTAGGATTTTTCATTGTTGGCAATACCAGTAGGGTCTGTGTCGTAGGTTTTGTCGGTTGCGCGGTCGCCAAACGTAATCGTGACGACGGCCTCACCGGTGTCGATCAGAGTGCCACCGTTGTTGGCAGTGGTAATATCGGCATTGTAATCTGCATTGCCAAGCCAAAGAGTTTGACCGTCCAGCGCTTTGGTGATTTCAAAGGCATAGGCTCGCTTGCCCAAAACAGAACCTGCCGTGCCGGGCTTCGTCACATCCGTCCAATCACCATAGTAGCCACTGGGTGCACGGCTCTCCACAACCACAAAACGGCCCTCGTTGCGTTGGGTAAAGTAGATGTTATCCGAACCGTTGGCATAATTGCTGTGGTTGATGACTTTGTAGGTGCCGTCCGTCTGACGTTCCACCGCATACTGGTTATAGCCGCCTGCGGGGATATAGCGCTGGAGGACGGTATCCCATTCATAAATCTTGAACGTTGCATCACCCTTGATACGCTGTTTGGTCTCGCTGTCGATTTTGTCGATGGCAACTTTGACGGACCACTCATCGTTTTTCATGAGGTAGTCGTTGCTGCTGTTGGCAGGCACGGTAATGGTCTGGCTGCTGCCAAGGTCGCCGCCGAAAGCATCAAAGCCATGGGGCACCGTCACCTCGTTGTAGGAGAATTTCAGGTTGTCAAAGTAGTTATGCGCAGCAGAAAGTGCCGCTTCAATTTCCCCGTTGACCTGACCTTCGCAGGCGCTCTGTGCAGCAGACTGCGCGGCAGATGCCTGTGCATCAGCGTCCTGCTCACTGTTGGCGGTAATGCTGCCGCTTTGGGAGGCCGACTTGCTGACGCTGAAATGCACCGTCCATGTTGCAGAACCATCGCCGCCGTTCAGGTGGTAATTGTCATCTGCCGTATGTCCGCTGGTCGTGACGGACTGCATCCCATCCGGTGTAATTGTCCAGCTACCGCCGTCAATGTCGGCAGGGATGCCGTCAAGGATCGGCGCAATCTGAATGCCCGCGCCATCCACTTTTTCCAATGTGTCCAGTTGGATTTTGTCGGTATTGACCGTATAGGAAAAATCCAAGGACTCGCTGCGCTCATAGCTGGCGCTCCACGGCTTATCCACCGATTCGCCACCGGTTTCAAAGCCGGGAATCTCGCTGTCGCCGCCAAGCACAACCGGGGTATAGTTCAGAACCACAAAGCGCTGCCATGCAGCATTGCTGGGCGTATACAGCGTGCCCACATACACGGTCTTGCCGGTCGGTGCCGCATAGGCTTCCGGTGCATTGACGATCTCGGCAGCGATGCTGTCAGGATACTGTTCTGCCTGCCAAGACAGCAGTGCGAGGTAATTGTCTGTTGCGTTATCTGCTGCATCTAAGGCAAGACTCGCAACCGCAGGCGCACCGTTATTGAAGCCTTTCGACCACAAAGTGGCCTGATCCGGCACCCAGCCTTTGTTGAAGTATTCAGCTTCGACCCACACCTGACCGGCGGGGGTATAATTGGCTACCGGTGGGTATTTGTTCTTATAGGTGGCACCGGGACCCCATGCCCACTTGCCGCGATCACCGCAGAGGGCAGGCTGACCGCCCAGATAGTTCATCCAACCAACCGAGGTATTCACGCACTGGGTAACCTGCAATCCGGCGTAAGCTGCAATACCTGCATCCGCCGAACACGTTGCAACCTGCGTTTCCTGTGCAAAACGATCCTGCAAAATACCCGGCACCGGTGCGGAATCGTCCAGCGTAACATAGACGGTTTTCGTCAGTGTCTGCGTCGCATCCGTGTAAGTCATGGTGACGCTGAAATCTTCGCTGGCTTTCACATAGATGCCCGCCACGCTTGCGGAAATTTCAGAGAAATCATAATGCAGCTGGCTCTGGCGTTCTTCCTCGGTTGCCGGGGTCAAATCGCCGCTGGTAAAGCTATAGCCCAGCAGTTCCACGTTGTCGGGCAGCGTAATGTCCGCGCTGCTGCCGTTGGCGGGGTACATAACCTGCATACTGATAGGCACGATGGCGTAGTTCTCGCCATCCATGTGCGGGAACGCAGCAGTCGTGCTGTCCGCATCCAGAAGTGCAGCATCAAGCGCCACCTGCTGGAAAGAATCATCGCTGACGCTGCTGTAATCTTCATTGCCCCAGCCCTCAATGCTGATTTTGGTTTCACCAACCAGTACCGGCAGGCCATAGGAATCCAGATAATATCCGGTCGGTGCCTGCGTCAAGCTGGGGTACATCTTATGCCAGATTTCGTACAGTTCGTCACTGCCGCCAGTGTCACCCTCGGTTTCAGGTTCCTGTTGTGGGACATCTTCGTCCGAGGATTCATCGGCTGTTTCCGGGGTTGCGGTACTGTTGGCATCGCTTTCGGATTTTGCTTCCTGCGTTGCCGCCTGTTCCGGCGTTGCGACCACAACCGGTCTTGCGCTGTCCTCCGCCAGTGCCCCATAGGGGAGCATACCGCAGCACATCATCGCCGCCATGCAGAGGGCTGTAACGCGCTGCCTCATTTTGAATTTGTGATTCATTACACACAAGTCCTTTCTTTGTTAAAATTCGTCTATATAAAAACAGCGCCTGTGGGTACAGACGCTGGAAAGCCAATAAAAAATCCCGGCATTGCTGCCGGGAAAAGCTATTATACGAATTGTCACTTAGTAGGAAAAGTAGCTGAGAAACTGCGGCAACTCTGCTTCCGGCAGTGTTTCCATGATCCTCAGCGCCATATACTCCGGGCGGCTGATTGCAGGCAGGAACTGCCGCGCATAGACTTTGCCTACGCGGGCACTGCCGACATCACGAATCATCCCTTTTTCGCTTAGTTTCCTCATCAGAGGGTAAATCGTTCGTGGATGCCACGAACCTTTGTATTGCTCGGTGATCTGACCTAGAACCTGCTGCCCTGTAATGGGTTGCCCGGCGTTCCAGATAATCTGCATAACTTTCATTTCGGACTCGTTCAGCCTTGTCTTTTTTCGTTCCATGTTTATGACCTCACTGAAAAGTTACTGCCCAATAGGTATACTGTCCCGCTTCCGTGCTGCAAAACCAGCATCCGATTCCCATGCTGGAATAGTTGGGCGACACGATGCTGGCATAGTGGTCGGGGCTGCTTTGCCATGCAGCACAAACGCTGCTTGCGGATGCGAACGGACCGGCAGCAATGATTTCACCGCAGACGGCACCGGAATGGTCAAACGAACCACCCGATGCAAAACTATCACAGCGGGAATTGGCGATAGAGCTTAAGCCACCATCTACGGTAAGAGCAGGCAGACCAACTGCAGCGCGCATGGCGTTGATGTTTTCCGCCACTGCCCAATACGCCGAATCCGAACTGTCGATGCTCCACCACTGGTCAGTCCCTGCTGCAAGGTCAAAGGGAACTGCACCATAGCTCATGGAAACTTGTTGCGATGCCGCCGCCTGCTGCACAGGTGCAGCGGTTGCCGCAGGAACCTCGGTAGGGACTGGGGTAGGTTCCGTAGTCGGGGCTGCGGTGGGAGCCGGTGTTGCGGTAGGCTCTGCTGTTGGCACCGGCGTAGGATCAGGCGTTGGTGCAGGTGTGGAAGTCGGCGCTGCTTCGCTGCCGGTTTCCGGCGTAACCTCCACCAGTACGCTACTTTCGGGTGTTTCAAGGGTTGTCGGCTGCTGTGCAGAGCATCCACATAGGGCAGCAACCATAAGGGTCAAAATCAACACAGATTTTTTCATTGGATTCCTCACAATCTATAAAGGTAAGTGTACAGCGCGGACGCGGCGCAAATCAGGAGATTGCCCGCCCACATCAGCAGCTGCGGCAATGCAATCGGGCTGATCAGGAATGCAACGGCGGCAGAAGCTGCTGCTTCCCCATAGCAGCCATCCAGCAGCGCCAACACTGCGGCCGCGCCGCCAAGGAGCGAAACCAGCCCACCGATGGCACCGACAACTCCATACAGGAGATTGAGGAGGAAGCCCACTGCAAAGAGCACCAGCACGACCGGCACCGCAAGGATCCTGAGAATCCAGAGTAAAGCGACATTTTTTCTAAGTTGAATCAGCATAATTTCCACCTCCACCTTCATCATACAGGAATGATTTTATTTTGCAAGGCTGTCGATTTACCGTTCCAATTCATCATCCGATTGAATCAGTGCATCCTCCGGTTCTTCTTCCAATTCTTCCGCTTCGCCCTCAATGATGGGTGCATCATTGCCCACATTCAGCAGGGCATCCAGTTCGGCAAGGCGGGCGCTTTTATCGCTCAACTCTTGTTCCTGCAAAAACGGCTGTTTCAGTTCTTCTTCTGCATTGGTAAGCTGTTTTGTAAGCTGTTCCAGACTGCCATGCAGTCGGTTCAGGTCCTGTGGCAGAGCAGAAACTACATTTTGGAAGCGAATCATGTTGCCGGCAGCATCATTACCCAGTTCTGTCGTGTGCGTTGCCTCGCCAACAAGGTGGGCATGGAATACCTTTTCCAGCGGTTTATATTCGACTGTGATTTCAAAGCCTGCATAGTGACCTACCGGCACAGGTTTCGTTGCCCGCACTGCTGCACCGACAAGCCCCAGCAGCGCCTTACCTGCATCCTCGCGCTTATCGTAGGTTTTCCCGTCCAACTCGATAGAAAAGATGAGCTTTTTATCGGCATCATAGGACTGGTGTGATTTTGCGGTTTGAATGTCCTGCTCAAATGCACGGATTCGGTGTTCGGTTCCTTTGATTTGGCGCGGGAAAGCCACGGCTACCGCATCTTCCAATCGGTAATGCTGGCTGGTGTAGGCAGCTTTCAGGGTTCGCAGCCGCGCCACTTGAATATCCAAGTCCATTTTTTCCTTGATCATGGGGTTACCCGCTGCCAAAGCCTTGACTTCGGCATAGGTGAGCGCAGCTTCGTCCAGATCCTCGCAACTGCGGGCTGGGGATTTTGACGTCATAATTTGCGAAATAAACTTCTGTTTGTTTTCCACAAGCTGCCAGCTGTACGAATCAAAAGTTGCCTCTGTAACGTAAATAAATATGGACACTTCTTTGTTCAGGTTGCCTTGGCGCACCATGCGTCCATTGCGCTGGGCAATATCAGCAGGTCGCCACGGGCAGTCCAGATGGTGCAACGCGATAAGTCGGGTCTGCACATTGGTGCCAGCGCCCATCTTCTGGGTACTGCCCATCAGGACGCGCACAGTGCCATTTCTGACTTTTCCAAACAGTTCAGCCTTTTTTGTTTCGGTATCTGCATCATGGATGAACTGTACTTCCTCTTTGGGGATGCCCTTGGCAACCAGCTTATTGCGCACATCATTGTACACATCAAAGCCATCATCCTTGGGGGTACTAAGGTCGCAGAAAATCATCTGGGTGGAGCGCTGTTCCTTGGTCTTTTCCCAGATTTCATATACCTTGTCCACACAGGCGTTGGCCTTGCTGCCGGGGTCATCCGGCAATAAAGGGTTCATGAGCCGCTGGTCCAGTGCAAGTTTTCTGCCGTCATTGGTGATGCGCAGCATATTATCTTCCGTGGGCTGCACTTTTCCGCTTCGGACCTTTTCGGCGCGGTCTGCCAAGCCTTTGACCATTCTTTTCTGGACTTCACTTGGCTGTAACACCACATTGGTGGGCTTGCCGCCCACCAGTTCCGGCACCGGCAAATGCAGCATATCGGCGGTCTGAATGTCCGCAGACATCTTAAAAAGGCTCATGAGTTCCGGCAGATTATAAAACCGCGCGAATCTGGTTTTGGTGCGGTATCCTGTACCAGTTGGGTTAAGCTCAATCGCTGTAATGCTTTCCCCAAAGGTCGATGCCCAGCTGTCAAAGTTGAGCAAACCTTCTTTTTCCAATAGTCCTCTTTGCAGGTAGCGCATCATGACATACATTTCCGTCATGGAGTTGGAAATGGGCGTACCGGTCGCAAACACGATACCATGCCCACCGGTCACCTCGTCCAGATACATACACTTCATCAGCATATCACTGCTTTTCTGGCTTTCTGTCTGGGAAATGCCCGCCACGTTGCGCATTTTGGTGGTAATCATAGCGTTTTTGAAATAATGTGCTTCGTCCACCATCAAGCTGTCAACGCCCAAATCCTCAAAGGTAACCACATCGTCCTTGCGCTGCTGGTCGTTGAGTTTATCCAGCTTTTTCTTAAGCTGTTTTCTCGTGCGTTCCATCTGTTTGATCGTGAAATTCTCGGCACGAGAGCTTTTCAAAAGTGCGATTTGGTCAATAACATCGTCGATCTGCCTTTGTAGATACATCTGTTGGCGCTCCGCCGAAAGTGGGATCTTCTCGAACTGGCTGTGCCCGATAACGATGATGTCATAGTTGCCGGTCGCAATGCGGGCGCAGAATTTCTTGCGGTTTTCCTTTTTGAAATCGGTTTTCTTTGCCACCAGAATTTCCGCATTCGGATAGAGCAGGAGCGCTTCGGATGCCATCTGCTCGGTCAAATGGTTGGGAACCACGATCAGCGTCTTATTGCAAAGCCCCAGTCGTTTCTTCTCCATGGCACTGGCTACCATTTCATACGTCTTGCCCGCACCCACTTCGTGCGCCAGCAGGACATTGTTGCCGTACAGCACATGGGCAATGGCGTTCAGCTGGTGCGGGCGGAGGGTGATTTCCGGGTTCATGCCCGGAAATTTCAGGTGACTGCCATCGTACTCGCGGGGACGCAGCGCATTGAACTTTTCATTGTAGATGGCAACCAATCGCTGGCGGCGTTCTGGCTCTTTGAAAATCCAGTCTTGGAACTGCTCACAAATCAGGCGTTGCTTTTCCTGTGCAGCCTGCGTTGCCTCTTTGTTCAGTACCCAAGAAACACTTCCGTCAGCCGCCGTAACTTTATCCCGAATTTGCGTAGAGCGCAGGTTCAGGGCATTCTCCGCAATCAGGTAGGCGTTGGCGCGGTTCGTACCGTAAGTCACCGTTGCTTTGATATTGCCGTCGCCAAATTTCTTGTTAGTGATGGCCCAGCTGCCGGTATACGCTGCAAACTCCACTTTGACCATCCGCCGCGTATAATAGGGTGCATCCAGAAGTTCCTCTAAGAACTGCTGCACATACTCTGCGGGAATCCAAGTAGCACCAATGCGGACACTGATCTCGCTGGCTTCCAAGTCCTTGGGCTGCACCTTTTCAAGTGCTGCCACATTGACCTGAAACTGAGGATCATTCGTTGCCACCGCTTTTGCTGCCTGTAATTTCTCACGGACGTTGCCGGACAGGTATTCATCCGCAGGCAGGTAGATAGGATTGCCATCGGCATCGACCTTTACGGGGTCACGGAAGATAATGCCGGTCAGATCGTTGATGATGCCTTCGGCGGTTTTCCCGGTCAGCTTGGACATATACTCCAAGTCAACATGGCCCTGCTCGGAGAGACTGAGTGCCAGTGATTCTTCTGCGGTATCTACATGATCGACTGCCTGTGCGGGGCGGATCGTTCGTTTCGTGAACATATCCGTCTTGCCCTTGAAATTTCCCTCATCGTCCAGATCTTCCAAGGAGCAAAGCAGGAAGTAGCCAGAATCCTCGCGGAACGCGGATGCTGTGCCACGGCTGTTGATAAGACCGTATTTCTTGCGGTAGGCATCGTATTGGTCGTTCAGACGGGCTTGCAGCTTTTCAATATACTCATCCGGAAAGTTTTCCAGCTGGGCGTCAATCAGCTCACGGCAGGTATCCCGCAGGGGCACCAGTGCGCGGATGCGGGCCAGCGTAGTATCTCCGCCCTTTACCACTCGCATCTTGGAGTTCTCGCGGTAGTAAATGACGTCATCCTTTACGGTATAGCTGAAATTGCGCACATTGGGGTCCGCATCAATGGTGCCGCTTTCTTCTTCGGCATATTCCTGTTCGTCCACCAGCGTGTAGTCCGTGTGTAAATTAGAGAGCGCTGCATCCAGCTGTTCTGCCAGCGGGCCTTGCACATTCGGCACACAGGTGGAGCGCATTCCGTAGGGACCACTGACCATCTGCATTTCACCGCAGACCATTTCCGGGTGGTCGATGAAATACTGGTTCAGCGGGATGCCGTTTTCTGTTTCTCCAACGTGTATCCACGGTGCGTCCTGCTCCAAGACTCTGCCACGCTTTTGCAAAAACAGAATGTCGGAGGTCACTTCCGTACCGGCATTACTCTTGAACGTGGTGTTGGGCAGGCGTACTGCGCCGATCAGGTCACACCGCGCGGCAAGGTATTTGCGCACGTCCTCGGACTTTTTATCCAGTGTGCCGGAGGTGGTGATGAACGCCATAATGCCGCCGACACGCAGTTTATCTACCGTCTTGGCTAGAAAATAGTCGTGGATTTGAAAGTGCAGCTTATCATACCGGCGGTCGCTGACCTGATACTGTCCAAACGGCACATTGCCGATGGCAAGGTCAAAGAAGTTGTCCGGCAGGTCGGCTTTTTCATACCCTGTGATTTGGATTTTTGCTTTCTGGTAAAGCTGCTGTGCGATACAACCGGACAGGCTGTCCAGTTCCACGCCGTACAGCTTGGCATTGTGGGTATCGAACTTGCTGTGCCGGTGCCCGAAGAACGCGCCGACACCCATGCTGGGCTCCAGCACATTGCCGCCCACGCAGCCGATGCGCTCTAAAGCGCGGTACATGGCATGAATGACCGCAGGCGGTGTGTAAAACGCTGTCAGGGTGGATTCCCGTGCAGCGGCGTATTCGTCCTCGGTCAGTAGGGTTTTCAGCTGCTCATATTCGGTATGCCAGTTATCCTTGCCGGGGTCAAAGGCATCTGCCAGACCGCCCCAGCCAAGATAGCCAGCCAGAATGTCCTGTTCCTGCTCACTTGCAGGGGCACCACCGGATGCCATGCGCTGCTCGATTTCTTTCAGCGTGCGGATGGCCTGCACATTGGCAGCGAACTTTGCTTTTGGGCCTTCCGGGATGGCAGGTTCATACGGTGCAAGGTAGTTCGTGCGGTCATACTCGGCAGGTTCCTCATGCGCGGCAAGGCGGTCCACATCCTGCATGACCTGCGATACAAAGGTGGATTTCTCCGGTTCGTCTGCGCTGATTTCGGGTTCCTGTTCCTCGATTTCGTTGATGTCCACTTCCATCAGGCTGTCAAAATCGAGATTGGCAAGTGCCATCCGGTTCATATCTTCCAGCGAAGCGTATGTATCCTGCGCATAGAGGGTATCGTCCACAAACTTGCTGATCGTGCAATGCTCCAGATCCGCATTTACCTGAATCGTATGCTGCTCGTCCTCGGTGGTGGTGTAGCCAAGGCCGATTTGGGTAAGGTCGGAGAAATCCGGCTCTGTGATTTCAAACTCATCCTTGAGGTAGTCCTCGATATAGGAGAGGGCCTGCTCACGCTGCTCCTGCACCAGAGATTCAAGCTGCTGCTCCGATAACACCATGCCGCCGTTGCGGGGATTGGCGTCCAGCAGCTGTTGGAACTGTTCTCGGCTGACGGCGCGGCCTACCAGCGGGAAATCTTCATTGCGCAGGTGAACATCAAATTGTCCGATACTTTCTACGGTGAACCGCTGGTCGTTTTCGAGGTAAACGGTACTGCCAGTTTCGCATACAGGTTTCTTGTCAGGGATGGGCGGCGGCAGGGGCTTCGACTCTGCCTGCCTGTTTATCCATGCAGGCATCTTCTCGCGTTCTGCATCCGTCAGGTAGCGGTCCATTCGGACAAGATATTCCAGCCGCTTGCCGACCTCTTTCCACTTGAGCTTTTTCTCATACCGCAGGTCATCCTTGCAATCGTAAAGGATGCTGAATCCTTTACCGTCAAAATTGACGAAGCCGCTTCCACCGTCAGCAAACGTCCAAGAGAAACCGCCGATACCGTACTCTTTTTTGAGGAAAGCTACGGTTTCCTTTTCCGTTTTCTTCTGCTGGAAATGGTTATAGATGCGGTACTTGCCGCCTTCAAAGACGCTGCCTCTTGTAATGATGACGTTCACATCGTCTTCCGTTATGTGACTGCCATCGTCCGGCTGGGGTTCTTTGTAGTGGTAAGTGGGCAGGGCTGCTTTGATTTTTTCGTCCTGTTCTTCCTCGGAATAGATGTCGTCCACTTCCAACGTGCCGACTTCATCGCCGCGGGAAGCATTCTCCGGCAGGTCAAAGGACAGTTGCTCGTCCTGACTGACCGCTTTTTTCGGGTCAATGGCCGCGATAAGTTCGTGATTATCGACCAGTGCGGAGATGGCAGCAGTAACGCTGTGCCACGACAGATGCGATTCCGCGCTGCGGGTCAGGTAGGACCCCTGCCAGACAAGCAGAGCATTGCTTTCTTTATAGAATCCAACGCGGGTATCATCTTCCAGCAGAAGTTCTGTAAACACGACCTTGTAGCTCTCGCGGATATACCGAAGTCGGTCAATCAGCAGCGGTGTTTTACTGAAAAAGGAAAGAATGTCCGCATTGGATGCGCGCGAGGTCGTATCTGCTTTCAGCAGGGACGGCAACAGATCTTCCGGAAATTCTGGCAAAGAAAAAGCGGAGGGCGATGTTTCGCTCTCCGCAGCTGCGGGTTCTTCTGTTATACTTCGTACAGCATCGGAAGGATCATTTCCTCCGCCTGCTGCTTCAGGCTGTTGCACATCTGTGCCCAACCCAGCGGGTTCGTCTTGCGGTCGGGCATCTGCGCTTTCTGCATCAGGTCGTGCAGCGTCTTGTCCACCATCTGTTGCGCGTCCAGCCCCATCTTGCGGCAGCTCGGCAGCAGCGTTCCCTCCAGCATCATCTGGTCGCACAGGTTCGGCTCGTTCTGCTCCAAGTAGTCCAGCCGCATCCTGCCGTAACGGTTCAGGTTGGTTTTCTTGGCTTTCGGCAAGCTCAGGTTCGGAATCTGGTATCCGATTATGTTCGTGTACATCATCTGTGACAGCCTCCTCTCGACTGGTCGTTTGTGTGGGTGATTGAGTATTTGTATTATGCACTGGTTCAGCCTGAATTGCAACACTGTCGCGGGCAAGCTGCATGACCTCGTGCCCCAGTTCATCCAGCAAAGGTTCCGCCGCTGCCTGCACATAGCCGCCCAAGCAAAGCGAGATTCGGCTGGTATCAAACTGGGTGACATTCTGGAAAGCCGGGAAATCTTCTTCCCGCACCGGGATGCCCAAACGGATGCAGATCATGTACAGGGTGCTTTGTGCAGCGAGTTCCTGCAAGATGAACCGCTGATCTTCCGGGTGGCTCCAACCCAGTGTGCTGTCCTCAATGGAGCCTGCCATGACACGGTTGGCACGGTCGGACAGGGATATGACTTGTTCTGTTGCCCGGTCCATAAGGCTGCCCACGGAATTGATCTGCATAAGAAGTGGGCGGGTGGCATCTGTAACTTTCCACGGGGCAGCAGCCTCGTCACCGGTAAGAACAGTGTCCGTCATGGAGAACACGCGCTTGGCAGTCGGCACACCTTGATGGCGTTGCAGGATAATAATGCTTTTACTGCCGCGCATGACTTTGCGGTGTGCCTGCTCATTCCAGTATTGCATAGTGGCGCAGGCGGTGGCATCCGGACGCTGGACGTGGATCAGCAACTGGTTCAGGTAAGTGGTGTGGTAGTTATGTGCTGCCGTATATAGGAACCGCCGCCAACTTTCCGGTGAAGCTGTGACCTGTGTTGCGGTCTGCTGCGCCAGCTGGAAAATGTCTTGTGGATTTGGCATTGTTTCACCTTTCCGGTTCATCCTGAACCTGTTCTTTTTGGCGCTGGGCTTCGACTTCGTGCAGTTCCGGCAGAAGGTGGCTCACATCCTTGAAGCCAATACTGTCCACATAGTAGGCCGTCTCTTTTCCGTTTTTCGTTGTGACCACAATATCACTGGTCGAAAGAGAACACATATGATAGCGCAGTGGACGATTCGGGGCATTGAACTCCTGAAAGCATCTTTCCAAATCGTAATCCGCAGGAAGATTTGCTATGTAGACGCTGCTGTAATCGGCTGCATGGATGCGGCTTTTGGAATAGTCATAATCCATAAAGTGATATTCGCAGCCGCCCTTTGTAATTTGATAGATTTGGAGCTTATCCAGATTGTCTCCCGGCTGGGGGTGTTCAGGGGCAACATAGCAGCCGGTTCGAAAGTTGTCCTCTGCATATTGCTGGATATGGCAGCCATAGTGCCCGACATAGGCATGGGTTACGTCAATGTTTTTTACTGCCCTAATCCGCTTTGTTCCGTCCGCGTTTGTTTCAATCACGCGCTGACCGTCACGCACCTGAAATAGTTCCCGCCCATCTCTGTTCAAAAACCGAGTGAATTGCAAACTGCTGCATAGTTCATGTGCGTAAAGCCATTCTGTAATGTGCATATCCTTTTCCACCTGTACCCATGTATAACCATCTCGCTGGGTATAGGTATGCGGCCGTACCCTGTCCACACCGATTACTTCTACAAGTTTCTCGGCCATTTGGGGGATTTGTGCATCACTACGGTCAGCATAAGGACCACGGTAGTCATCGCACAGGTAATTGATGCCATTTCGCACCTGTATGATTGCGACCGCGCCGTCCGGATTCTGACGATCGATACCTACCACCAATCGTGCATAAGGGAATCTTGCCCGTTCATTCCAAGTGCGTTCGTTGTTATAGGGCATTTCACGCAGTTGAAGATAACGCTTTTTCAAATCTGCGATATTATCAAAGAATTCCGTTGGTGTTTGCTTTTCAAATTGCTCCGGAAACGCACGGGTCATTGCATCCGGAATCAAGTAATACCGATACTCTGCCATATCAGCGCTCCTCCTCATGTGCTTGCTCATGAGTCATCTGTCGAAAATAGCTTTCCAGAATTTTCAGGATGCGGTTTTCCATCTGCTGCTTCGTGCAGCCGGTCGGAAAATACTGCGCCACCTTGCTGACGTTGATGTTCAGCACCGGCTCACGCGGTGCAACACTCGGTTTCTGCGCCGACATGATTTCTTCCAACTTGTCCGGTGTCAGGATTCCTTCTTTGCTGGCTGCTTTCAATTTCTGTGCTTGCGAGAGGGATGGGGTGCAGTCCTGTGCTTCAGCATAGTCGAGGAAACTCTGCTGCTCGTCTGGGGTTAGGTAGGAAAGTTCGACAGCTGGGTTAAATTTCAGATTGCCACTGTCCACTTTCTTTTGCAGGTCAGGAACGAGACTGTTGAGGCGAACATAACGGAAAATCTGATTTTTGCTTTCGCCAACTTTTTCTGCCAGTTCATCGCTTGATGTTTTTGTATCGAAATTATTCCCAACTTGGGAATAATTTTCTTTTGTAGGCCGCCCACGTTTACGCTGGCTTGCCTCAAGTCGCATAGCATACGCTCTTGCCTTTTCCATCGGGCTGATATGTTCCCGCTGGATATTGGCATCCACCATGTCAATGATAGCTTGGTCGTCATCAACATCCCGCACCTGCACCTTGATTTTATCCAGCCCTGCAAGCTGCGCTGCATGAAAGCGCCGGTGCCCGGAGATGATTTCATAGCCACCCTCGGCACGGGGGCGCACCGTCAGGTTGGTAAGTACGCCGTTTTCCTTGATGCTGTCCACCAACTTCTGCATATCTTCATCGTCACGCACCTCGAAAGGGTGATTGACGAAAGGATGCAGCTCGGAAAGCGGCACTTCGGTGACAAGGTCGCCGCTTTCGCGCTGGCGGTCTGCCTCCGAGGAAAACATATCAGCGATCGCGGGCATCTTCATCGCGTTCATAAACTTGTTCTTCGCGGCCATGACCTAATACCTCCTGCGTAAATTCAACGTATGCTCTTGCGCTGCTGCTTTTGGGTTCGTACAGGATCGTGGGTGCTGCAAACGCCTGACTTTCCTGCACTTTGACGTTATAGGGAATCTCCGTAGTAAATACACGGAGCGTTCTCCCATACTTGGCGCGGACATCATGGGCATAATGCTCCGAGACTTTCGTATGCTGGGTCATCGTCAGCAAAATGCCCCTGATATGCAGTCCGGGGTTGATTTTGCGCTGCACGTTGGAAATCGAATTCGTCAGCTGCGACATACCAACAACCGAGAACGGCTGCGCCTGCATTGGGATGATGACCTCATTGGCAGCAGACAGCGCGTTAGTCAGCAGAAGCCCTACGGAGGGGGAGCAATCAATGATACAGTAATCATACTGGTTGCTGTACTTCTCCAGACAGGTTTTCAGCAGCACCTCGCGGCACATCATGGTGCCCATAGCCAGTTCAAAACTGGCCAGCCGGAGATTGGACGGAATGAAATCCACCTGTGGTGCAGAGTCATCCGTGCGCTTGCTCTGATAAACGCACTCTCTGTGGGAGAGTGGCTTTTCATAGGCAACTTTCATCAGCAGCTCTGTGATTGTCTGTTCAAGGTCCTGCTCAGGCGGGATACCGCAGTAGCAGGACAGATTGCCCTGCGGGTCAAAGTCCACCATGAGGACGCGGTAGCCCTGCTGGGTAAGGGCAATGCCCAAGTTGTATGCGGTAGTCGTTTTGCCCGTACCGCCCTTCTGGTTTGCGATAGCAATAGTTTTCATCGGGTTTCCTCCTCCAAAATATCATCCAAGCTGATACAGTGCTTTTGGTATTCCTGCGTAACCTGCACCAGCGTGTCGTTATAATCCTTGCCGATAGTCGGCGGTCGGTCTTCCACGGTTTTACCGCTGTCCTCCAAGTGCTTGATAATGTCCTGCGTTCTGGTTCTACCGGCTTCGTCATTATCAAGACACAGGACGATGTGCGCTATGTTCGGGTAGTATGTAAGAAACGCATCCAGTGCAGCGTAATCCGTACCGCCCAGCGCCAGATAGTGAACGCCACGCCAGTTTCCGGTGTGCTGCATGATTTTGAGCGATGCGCCTGACATAGCATCTATCGGCGCTTCGTACACTTCCACCCTGTCGGCATCGGCAGCAGCTTCGATGTAGAACGGATATATCTTCTTGCTGCCGGGAATATCACGGCGGAACTGGATTTGTGAACAACCGCGCAAGCTGCCGCCTTTGGCTTCGCCATCTCCATCGCGCCCGACAAATACGCAGTTCGGATGATCCTTGAAGCTCGTCTGATACAGGATTTTCTTTTGTTTGCAGACCGTCAGCACATTGGGGTGGATGCAGCGCTTGCGCAGATAGGCAGTGGCTGCATAGTTGTTTTTGTCAGGTCTCGGCAGTTTGAATTCCTTCGCCGTTTTCTTCTCGGCAGGGGGTGAGGGCGCTTTTACAGGTTGGAAAGAAGGACGGACACCGCCCTGTATCCGATTGATTTCCCGCACCGCTTCTACAAACGAAACACCTTCAACCGCTATGAGATAGTTCAGCGCGGTGCGGCCGGTAGCTTTCGTTTTGAAGTACGTCCACGAACCATCCTCTGCGAATGTCAACGAGCTGTGCCCTTTGTGGCGGAACTGTCCGGGCCCTTCCGGTTTGAAGTTGTCCGGCTCGCACAGCTGCATATACTGGTACAGATTCATCTGCTTCGCTTGGGCGATTTCCTGCTCTGTTACACCGGGCATACTCTACCACCTATTCTGTTTTCCTAACTGTAATTTATATTCTCAGTATCACTATAATCAGTCTAATTATTATCAGTATTAGTTCCGTGTGATTTTCAAGAATCCAGAAGTGTGAAAATCACATATCAAGAATCACCTTTTTCACAGCTCTTGTCATTTATCGTTGCTGCGAAGTTTTTTACATAAATCAAATTCGGTCTACCAAGCCCCTGTCGCTTGCGCTCGATAAGCCCTGCCTGCTTTTCCAGTTCCACCATCAGGCGCGTGGCTTTCTGGTTGGCACAGTTCAGTGCATCCATGATTTCCTCCACGGTGAAGATAATGTAAACCTTGTTCTGTGCATCTAACCATTGATTTTTCAGCGACAAACTCATTCGATCCAGCAGAATCCCATACAGTACCTTGGCATCGGTGGACAGCTCCCTGAAGTTCGGCTCTGTAAATAGCGCTTTGGGTATGCGGTAAAAAGAGAACTGCTCGGCTTGAGCGCCGTAAAAATATTCGTATTGCATCTCACTTCTCCTGCCTAAAAATGGGTGCAGCTAATAAAGCCCACAAAACTACATTTCGTAAGCTATTACATATTGTAATTTTGATTTATCTTTCCAGTTCGTCCTCACGCTGTGGGCGCTGGCGGCTGGACCGCTTATGCTCCCAATTCCGCAGCAGTGATATGATGACATTTTGCATCTGCTGCGGTGTATAGCTGGATGGGAAGTATTGCTGCACATCAGACTGATTTAAGAAGAACTTCTGTCGCTGGTTCGGCTTTTCTTCTGTCAGTAGGGTATGCAAGTAGTTCTCCGTCAGCGTTCCATTTCGGCTCATATCCTTTAGCGTCCGAGACTGAACCAAAGACGGTGTAGCATCACACATATCCATTTCTTCTTTGAGCCATGTCTGGTGTTCCCCTGTCATATAGGAGATTTCGACCGCTGGGTTGAATGCGATGCGACCGTCATCGACCATTTGCAAGATGGATGGAATCAGGTTAGTCAGGCGGATATAGCGTTGTACGGTTCTTGCACTTTCGGCCACTGTTTCAGATAGCTTTTCATCTGATCGCAACTTCGTGCCAAGTTGGCACGAAGTTGCTCGTCCTTGATGTTTCATCGCTTCCATGCGCATTTTATAAGCAAACGCCTTCTCACTTGGCAACACATGCTCACGCTGGATATTGCTGTTGACCATCAGGATCGTGGCTTCGTCATCGTCTATGTATTCCACTCTGGCAGGGATGCTTTCGATACCGAGTTCCTTACAAGCCTCCCACCGGCGATGTCCGCTTATCACTTCATAGCCGACACCAACTTTTGGTCTGACGATGATGGGCGTAATGATGCCGCTCTCTGAAATGCTGTCTACCAATTCGCTGAATTCCAGATCATGGCGGACATGGAACGGATGATTGGAGAAGGGATGCAACTTATTTATTGGAATAGTTTCCTCTTTGCTTGCTCTGTAAGCAGGCGATGTTTTCTTCGTCATGCTGCGTACTCCTGCGGTTTTTTGATAGCTCTTAAGTACCCCGATTTGACCCCAAAAATGTACCCAAAAATCGTATACTTTTTGCTGAAAATGTACCCAAAGGGCATTTTTGCATAAAAAAAGCCCCTAACCACTGTAGTACAGCGATTAGGGGCTTGCTATGATTTATAGAACGACCTTAACTGTCAGGTCTTTCCATTGCTTCGGCCAAAGCACGCAGCCACGCGAATTTCGATAAGAACGAGCCTTATCGTAATCCACATTTAATTGTAAAAATCTACGTGACTTAAGCGCGTGGATTTTTAATTGCTGCCTGAGCAGCGGCCAGACGTGCGATGGGAACGCGGTACGGAGAGCAGGAAACGTAATCCAGGCCAACGTTGTGGCAGAACTCCACGCTGGAGGGG